>ENA-OWPI01000310-OWPI01000310.1-marine-metagenome-genome-assembly--contig:-NODE-310-length-73140-cov-9.622312_pt1 | contig 73140 bp, 55 predicted proteins | sample MGYA00238138_ERZ651775 | MGnify/ENA primary metagenome ERZ651775 (study PRJEB26906, sample SAMN06265043) | marine metagenome | isolation source: Helgoland LTER site | place: Germany:Helgoland, sampling...
TTTCCCTCATGAGTTCGACACTAGCAGGAATGGGCAGCAAGGATTGTTTGGCAGCTTCTAACGCCGCCTCGATGACAGTTATAGCTAGGCCAGTTCGGGCACTGACCCCACTCACCACAGTTGTTTCTGCGGTGCTGCCGTGATCCATGTCGAGCCAGTCTTGATGCCCAAACAGTTCATCCCGTAACAACTTCAGATCCGAGTTCGGTAGTTTGAGTGCCGCCAGAACCTGCTCGGTGTTCCAATCAAGTAGGACATTGCCCAGATCGAAAATCACAGTGGTGATCAAGTTGGTTGTCATTTCGGGGCTTGGCTGATCTGTCATAAGGGGGCCCGTTTAGGTGCTGGAAAATGGGTTTAAATAGCTGCGGTTAGGGTTCGTTGGGAAGCTGTTCCTGCCGCGTTGAGTTCAGTACACTGTCGCCATGGACGTTTGTTTGGCAGTGCGTTAGTAGCGACAGCATACCAGGCGTTGCTAAGTCAGGCATTAATGATATAAGCATTAAAGAGGCAGGTGATATGGGTCGCGCAATCCGATTGATGATGGCTTTGATGATGGCTTTGATGATGGCATCGATGATGAGCAGTGCCCTGGCTCAGTCCCGCCCACCTGCTGAGGGACTGCGTTTGACCGTGTTTGATTGTGGCAGTTTGCGGTTGGAGGATGTGGCGAGTTTTGGGCTCACCAATGCTGATACCCCCGTGCGTGACTTGTTTGTGCCTTGCTATCTCATCGAGCACCCGCAGGGCAATATGATCTGGGATACGGGCTTGCCCCTGACGTTTGCCGGTCAGGGTCGGGTGGATTTACAACCCGGTGCCACCGTGCGCTACGAGCAGTCATTGCTGGATCAATTAGCAGCCCTAGGTCTCGGGCCGGCAGATATCAACTACCTGGGTTTGTCCCATATGCATTTTGATCACGCTGGGGCCGCCAATGCCTTTGCCACATCCACGCTGTTAATCCAACGTACGGAATATGAGGCGGCTTTCGATCATGCCAGCGACTACCCCGTGTTTGATCCGCGCCTGTACGAGGGTCTCAGAGGTAGCGCGGCGACGAAGCTCGAGGGCGATTATGATGTATTTGGCGACGGTAGCGTCATGATCTTGTCGCTGCCTGGCCATACGCCAGGCCATCAGGCGCTGGCGTTGAAGCTCGCCGACACCGGTCACCTAGTGCTGTCAGGCGACCAATATCATTTCCGTGCGAGCCGAACGCTGCACAGTGTGCCCGAATTCAACCACAATCGAGAGGCGACGCTTGCCTCCATGGCTAAGTTAGAGGCCTATTTGGTAGCTAATCAGGCGACCCTGTGGATTGAACATGATCAGGCGTTGGCAGTTTCGCTGCAGCTGGCACCCGCCTTTTATGAGTAGCGCGCGAGCTATGATGCCGTCTATAAGGGGGTCTATACCGGCTGCTGCCAATTGTACCGGCTTTCTGGGTGTTTGGATGAAGACCTGCGGCTGGCTAGCCATCCTATTGAGCCTGTTGAGCGCTAACGCCAGTGCGGAACCCAATGCGCGTCAGCTACAACTACTGGCCAACAATTGTTTGCAGTGTCATTCGAATCCGGCTACAGGCTCACCGCAAATGGGTCGGTTTGAGGATTGGACGGCAGTGCGCTTGCAGGATCCGGCAGTGACGCTGAATCATGTGGTCCTGGGGATTCGTGGCATGCCGCCTCTGGGGTACTGCAGTGCCTGCAATGAGGAGGATCTAAGGGTCCTTGTGGGCCTCGTTGCAGGCTTGCCTAGCCATGTGTCGCGTGCAGATGACTCCAGCTCGGGGACGGCACCATGAAGCGTCGGCAATTTATCCAGAGTACTCTGGCCCTAGGTGCGACAGCGACCTTGGGTACCATCGCCGGTTGTGGCGGCCGTGGATCGGAACCCCAGGCGCCGCTGCCCTTTAACCCCGGCCAACCTTTGCCCTGGACCAACTGGGCCGGTAACCAGGCTTGTGTACCCCAGTGGCGCTACGCGCCCGCGAACGAAGATGAACTGATCTCGGCGCTCAAGGTCGCTCAGGGGGTGATCCGGCCAGTGGGTGCCGGTCATTCCTTCAGTGCCGTGACCACCACCGATGACAGTATGATATCCACGGATCTGCTCACCGGTCTGGTCAGTCATGATCCCGTTACGTTGCAGGCGACAGTGCGTGCCGGTACCCGTCTTAACGCCCTGGGGCCCTTGTTGGCGCCTGTTAATCAGGCCCTGCCGAATATGCCGGATATGGACTACCCGTCGTTAGGTGGGGCGTTGGCGAACGCTGTGCATGGTACGGGTGTGGATTTTCAGTCTATGAGTGCCTATGTCACTGGGCTTAAGCTAGCGACTGTCGGCGGTGATCTGGTGACCTGCAGTGCCGAGAAAAATCCGGATATCTTTCAAGCAGCGCTGACCCACGTGGGTGCGCTGGGCGTGGTCAGCGAATATACCTTGCAGAACCAAGCGCCGTTCGAGCTGACCGAGGTTAACGGGATCGCCAAGGTCGAGGACGTGTTCGACAACATGGAGCAGCTGTGCCGAGAGAACCGGCACTTTGAATGCTACCTGGTGCCTTATTCCACGCTGTGCAGTACCGTTACCACCAATATTCGGCAACCCGGTGATGTGGCTGTGGGCGAAGACGATCCCGATGGCGCCAATACATTGCGTGGTGTGTTTGAAGCCACGACCTGGATTCCTGGCATCGGCAGCGATCTGTATGACTTCGTTCTTAGTCAAGCGTTTAGCGGTACAACAGATATGGTGCGAACCGGGCCCTCCCATGTTGTGTTTGGCCATCCACGATTGATGCGGTTTCGCGAAATGGAATATACGGTGCCCGCGGAATTGGGCGTCACTTGTGCGCGAGAAATATTAGCGACCATTAAGTCCAAGGGGCTGGGTTTAAGTTTTCCTATCGAGTTCCGTTACGTGAAGGCGGACGATATCTGGCTGTCGATGTTTGAAGGTCAAGATGGTTGTACTATCTCGATTCATCAATACGGTGACCTGGACTATAAGGCGCCATTCGCGGAGATTGAGAAGATCTTCTGGAAATATGGCGGTCGGCCTCACTGGGGCAAGATCCACACCATGACGGCCGCGGCGTTAGCGCAGATCTACCCGCGTCATTGGCAGGACTTTCATGAAGTGCGGCGAGCCCTTGACCCCACGGGCAAACTGATGAACTCCCATCTACGATCGATTTTTGAGGCTTAAGCTGCCAGTACTTCGGTCAGTCTCGAGGACTGGTTGGCCGGCGCTGGTCTGACTTCAGCCCGCGATTGCTCGAATGGCCATGAGCTTCGAGCGGAACTCCACCGAGCCCACCTGAGAGGCTGATGGCTGGCTCGAGAACTGCGCGACGACGGTATTCGTCGAGCCATTGATGTAAATAACCTGACCATGTATACCGACTGCCGCGTACTCCTGTTTTGCGGGATCGAGAATCCACCACATATTCTTGTAGTACTGCCAGGGTTCGTTGCCATATAGGGTGTTTTTGGCATATCGCTGCTGATCATCTGCATTCAGATTGAGGGTTTCATCTATCCACTTTTCGGGTACCAGCTGTTCGCCATTGGCCTGGCCGCGATTGAGAATGAGCTGGCCGAATAAGGCGGCATCTCTCAGAGTGCTGGTCATGCCGCCGGTGGCGACCGGCATATAAGCCCGGTCGACGACGATGGCGGCATCATGATAAGTCCCTAAACGAGACCAGATATGTTTGCCAATAAACTCCTGCAACGGCATGCCTGACAGGCGCGCGATTAGCCAGCCAATGACATCAGCGTTAGCCGAGTTGTACTCAAACAGTTCGCCCGGTTGCTGCGCGCTGTCCACTTGAATGAATTTCTCGAGGAAGTCATAAATGCCGTAAATATCAGCGGTTTCGGGCTGGGCGTCTTGAGCGCCGGGCACGAATGCTAAACCCAAAGCCGGCGCGTAGTAGCGCAGGAATTCTGAATCGGGATCCACATAGTTTTCCTTGAAGGCAATGGCCGAGGCGTGGTTCAGCACGTCCTGAATACTGGCGCGATCGAAGCCTGAGCCTCTGAGTTCTTCAATATACCGTCCGGGCGAAGCCTTCAGGTCAATGTCGAAGGACTCCATCAAGACTCCCAGAGCGACGCTGACCAAAGATTTAGTCATGGAAAACCAGATGTGGCGACTGTGCTCTGAGAATCCGTTGAAGTAGTTTTCATACAGAATCTGATTGTCACGCAGTATCAGAAAACCGTCTGCATGGTGTTCTTCTAATAGACCGTCGAGGGTCAGTTCATGACCATTAGCATCTTTGATCTTGCGTTGGCCCAAATTGGCATCAATTGAACTCACCAGCTTTGGTAACTCACCACCCCGTGGCAACATCGCCGTATGGGCCACCGAGTCCATGTTCCAGAAGCTCCAGGTATTGAAGGGCGCGCGGGCATAGTTAGTAAACGTCACCTGGCTTTCCCGGGTGGCTGGGAATGAACACATGACGTTAGGGTGTTGATGCTTCATAGCGGGTTTACTGGCAGGAATGAGATTAGCACGATACCACAGCTTGAACCGATATTTGGGGATGAAATGCGCGTAACCGCTTGGGGCGGGAGGCTGCAATCCTCAGGGGTACGGAGCTGGCTTGAACAAGCACCCGCAAGCTCGGACTAGCACGGAGTGGGGCGTGCGATCTTGGGTGCATGTACGAGATTGCCGCTTATGCCGGTGAGGGGCTTGTGCTAGCGTGAAGCAGTTGCGGGGCGCGATGGTTGTCGAGGCGAGCCCCCTGTTTTAGCGAATCATGGATTGCTAATCATGGATTGCTAATCGTTATTTACTCATCACTGTTCAAGGATGAATACTGTGAGCCAGAATCTACTAGTTCGATGGGTTGTCCTATTGCTGTTCGTCAGTGGCCCGGTGGTTGCCAGCGCGGCTAGCCTGCGGGCCCTGATTGAGTACCCGGAAGTCACCAATGTGACGATTTCCCCGAATGGTCAATATCTAGCCGTGAGATTGTTCAAGGCTGGCAAACATCAAATCGTGACGCTCAATCGTCTGGATTCCTCACTGGTTGGCAGTTATGGCGTCAGCGGTAAAGACGATCTTGGCAGTTATTACTGGGCGAATGATGACCGCATTGTTATCAAGTTAAATGAGGTGCGCCGCGAAAATCGGCCGAGCTATTATGGCCAACTGATGGCGATGAATCATGATGGTACGCGCAGCGATCTAATTTATGGCTATCGCGCCGGTGGCGGTCCGACCTTGGCATTACGCAGGCAAAAGGGTCCGGCCTATGCCTGGGCGGAGATAGTGGATCTGTTACCCGCGGACGACACGCATATTCTGGTGTCATCCACGAAGATGTCTCGCGATGGGAGCAAACGGGCTGCTGCGCTACGGTTGAATATTTATACCGGTGAACAAGACAAACCGATTAAATTGACGCGCTATGGGTCAGGCCGATTCTTTACGGACCAAGCCGGGCAAATCAGATTGACGACCAGTGTTAAGGACGACCGGTCGATCCATGTGAGCGCCTATCCTGATAAGACTACCGGGTGGATCGAGTTTCCAGATCATCTCTATGATGAGTCGTTCCGACCCCTGGCGATTTCTGAGCAAGACAGTTCGGTATTTGTTCTAGACCGAGTCGCGGCTGACAAGGTGGGTCTGTATAAACTCAAACTCGATGGTTCTAGTGTTGAAAAGATCTATGCTCGCGATAATGTCGACATCTCTGATGCTGCTGCGAACGAAGAGGGCGATCGAATCTTTGCATTGCGAGTTGACGATGGCTACCCGAGTTATGTGATCTTTCAGAGTGGGTCAGCGGCAGCGAGTGTTTTCAAAACCTTATTGGGCATATTCGAGGGCCACATGGTGTCGATCACCAGTGGCAGTCGCGACGGCAATTTGTGGGTGGTCAGTACCAGTACGGACACGGATGCTGGCAGCTACTACCTTTATGATGTCGCGCAGGAATCCATCACCTTTCTGATGCATAAGCGTCCAACTGTGGATCCAAACGCGTTAGCTCAAACACGACCCATACAATTTGAATCCTTCGATGGCACACAGGTATTTGGATTTTATACGCCCCCGGCACCATCGAACGCCGCCAGTGCTAGTGATGTCATGCCTGAGGCTGCATTATCACCCATGGTGGTGTTGGTTCACGGGGGACCGCGAGTCCGAGATTACTGGGGTTATGATGGCGAGGTGCAGGCGTTGTCGACCCGAGGCTTTGGCGTGCTACGGATTAATTATCGGGGCTCGATCGGTTACGGTCGCGATTTTTTGGAAGCTGGAAATCGCCAGTGGGGTCAGAATGTGCAGCAGGACATTATCACAGGTACCCGCTGGGCTATTGCCCAGGGCTTAGCTGCCGAGGACCGGGTTTGTATTATGGGCGCCAGCTTTGGCGCCTATTCTGCGCTGCAAAGCAGTATCTTGGCGCCGGATCTGTATCGCTGCATCATTGCTGCATCAGGTGTTTATGATCTGAACCGGCTCGTGAAGGATGGCGACACTTCGCGCTGGTATCAAGGAGAAGATTTCTTCAAAGAGACTTTGGGTGATGACCAAGACGAGCTCTATCGTTACTCACCAGTCAACGGGGTCAGCAAATTGAAGGCGCCAGTATTGATTGCCCATGGGCGTCAGGATAAGCGAACACCCTTCCACCAGGCGGAAGATTTACGCGATGCGCTAGGCAAAAGCGGTAAAGATTTCCAGTGGTTCGAGCGCAAACGTGAAGGTCACGGCTTCTATGATGTGGAAAATCGCCTGGCTTATCTGGAGCTTGTGCTGAGTTTCTTGAACGACAACCTTCAAGTGCCCCGCACTCAATGACGGGTTGCCCAGGGCTTGGGCTATTTTGGGTTACTTGCTAAACGGTTTGCTGAACGGTTTGCTGGACGAATCGCGGGCATAGGGCAATCGAGCTGGGATTGCGAATGCCGCGACTCCGGCAGCTGATCTCGGGTCATGTTCATACTCATGTTCACACTCATGTTCACACTCATGTTCATACTCAGGCTCCTACTCGTACACAGTGGATTAATTGTCCCAGCTGATACCAACACCGGGTTCAATTCACTACAATAGGGTCATTCACACTAAGGTAAGGGAAACTTGATGCTCAATACGTCATTGGCACAATCAGTTATTGATCACGCGATTTCGCTGGGCGCAGACTTCGCAGAGCTGTTTGTTGAGCGCAGTCAGACCAATATGGTGAGCACCCTGAGCAGCCACGTTCAATCAGTCCAGTCTGGTATCGATTTTGGTGTCGGCGTGCGCTTAGTCTATGGCACCAAAGTGTTGTACGGCTATACCAATAAAGCTGAAGAGGCCGAGCTGAAACGTATTGTCTCAGAGCTGGCGGCGAAAGACCGACGGGATCCGCGAATCTCATTCACAAACTTTGACTATCGGCGAGTCGAAGACAAGCATGCCGCAAATCGCATATTATCGACAGACCCAGAAGTCGACGGCAAAGTGGCGTTCCTGTTGGCAACGGATAAAGCCGCAAGAGCAGCGAGCAACATGATCTCGCAGACCCGTGGTACCTGTGGTCAGGTAGAGCAGAAGATCGAGCTATTCAATAGTGAAGGCCTGCACACTGGTGATATTAGAAACTACACAAGAGCATTTTTGGTGGCGATTGCCTCTGACGGCTCGGAGCAGTCCACGGGCAGCTGGAACGATGGTGGTCTGATGGGTTGGGAGTTGGTTGAGCGGATGAACAGCGAGGCCGCGGGTAAAGAGGCGGCGCGCCAGGCGTTGGTTAATCTCAGTGCCAAACCCTGTCCTTCCGGGCGTATGCCCGTGGTGCTGGGTAACGGCTTCGGTGGTGTGATCTTTCATGAAGCCTGCGGTCATCTGTTGGAAACCACGTCGGTGGCCAAGAAAGCGTCGGTGTTCCATGACAAGATGGGCGAGATGATTGCCAACCCAGTGGTGAATGCGGTTGATGATGGCACCATGATCAAGGAGCGGGGTTCCATCAATATCGATGACGAAGGTCTGGATTCACAACGTACCCAACTCATTAAGGACGGTAAGCTCACGAGTTTTCTGGTGGATCGGATCGGTTCCCAGCAAACGGGTTTTGCCCGCACCGGTTCCGGTCGACGAGAATCCTATAAATATGCCCCGGCGTCCCGAATGCGCAATACGTTTATCGAGCCCGGTAATGCTGAGTTAGACGATATGATCGGCTCCATGGAGCGGGGCATTTACGCTTCCCATATGGGGGGTGGTTCCGTTCAGCCGGGCACTGGTGAATTCAACTTTGCGGTCACCGAGGGCTATTACGTTGAGAACGGCAAGATTCTCTACCCGATCAAGGCCGCAACCTTGATTAGCACGGGCCCGAAGGTACTGAAGGAAATTTCCATGGTGGGTAAAGATTTTGCACTGGCCAGTGGCACCTGTGGCTCGGTGTCGGGCTCAATACCCACGACCGTGGGTCAGGCGACCCTGAAAGTCGATGATATCCTGGTCGGAGGTAATGCCTGATGGCGCTGCAACAGAATGCCAATCAGATACTCGACCTGGTAAAAGCCGCTGGCGCCAGCGGTGATTTGATTATCGATCAGGGGCAATCACTGTCTCTGAAAGCCCGAGAGGGAGCGCTGGAAGAATACAAGGTAAGCTCCAGTCAGATACTGGGTTTACGGGTCATCAAAGACGGCAAAGTCGGTACCGCATACAGTGAAGCCACGGATACGGAGGCGCTCAAGTCGCTGGTGGAGCAGGCCTTGCTGAACGCCAGTTTCGCAGCGGTGGATGCCCACGAATCGATTCTCGCGAACGCCGCCGTATTGCACACCGACGACGAGGTCTTATGTCCCCATGAGGATGTTGGTATTGATGCACAAATTGATTTTGCGCTAGCGATGGAACGCAATCTGGCGGCGAAGAACAAGGTCAAAAATGTGCCCTATAATGGTGTCCAGGATAATACCGGCGAGCGTCATATCTTCTCCAGCGCCGGCTTAAGCGCCTACTCAAAGAGCCGTATGTGCGCCGCCTATGCCTATGCGTTAGTGGAAGACGGCGATAAAAATGCGATGGATGGTGTCGGTCAGGCTGCGCGCTTGTTCGGTGAGCTAGACTTGACTCAGATCGTGACGCGAACCCATGAAAACTGTCTGGGTCTGCTTGAGGGCACGCCCGTTGCCAGTGGTCATTATGATGTCATCTTTGACGAAGAAACCCAGGTCCAGTTATTCCACACCTTTGCCATGATGTTTTCCGGCAAGTCAGCCAAAGATGGGGTGAACCCCATGCGCGAAAAGGTCGGTCAATTGATCGCTGATCGGCGTTTGAATATTATCGATAAGCCCTTGAATAGTGCCGGTTTTGGTTATGCTTTGTTTGACTCAGAAGGAGCGGCGACCCAGTCGACGCCACTGATTGTCGACGGTAATTTGGCATCCTTGATTCACAATAGCGCGACGGCGTCGTTCTTTGATTTGGTTACCACCGGGCATGCTACCCGCGGCCCTAAATCAACAATGGGTGTTGGTTTGCATCAGCTGGAGATTGGTAAGGGCGAGGATTTGGCTCAGGATCTGCTGGGTGGTGAATACCTGTTGTTGACGGACCTGACCGGGCTGCACTCAGGTGCGAATGCGATCTCAGGAAACTTCAGCTTTGGCGCTTCAGGCTACTTGTGTCAAAACGGCGAGCGGGTGCGTGCTGTGCGGGGAATCACCGTTGCCGGTAACTTTTATGACATGCTAGGGAAGATCTCGATGATTGGTGACCAGCAGTACTGGAACTGGGAACGGTCTGCCCTGATGCCTCATATACGATTCGCCGATATTGCGATCTCGGGTTAAGGCGACGCCCGGTAGTCTCGGGCGCAGTGTGTTGTTCACCTCTTATTGCGCCGCTGGTTCCTGATGAATTGTGGCTTTGATGATTGTCAGGGTTTCGCTGGTCTTGCCGCTGCGGCTGCCCCGCGCCTCAAGTGCCTTCAGAGTCTCCATGCCGCTGACTAACTCGCCGAATAGGGTGTGTTTACCATCGAGAAATGGCGTGGCGACAAAGGTGATAAAGAACTGGCTGCCATCAGTGTCGGGACCGGCGTTGGCCATACTCAACAATCCTGGTTTGTCGTGGGACAGATTACCGGCAAATTCACCGGCATATTTGTAGCCTGGGTCGCCTCTGCCGGTGCCCGTCGGGTCACCACCTTGGGCCATAAAACCAGGAATGACCCGATGGAAAGTCAGGTTGTCATAGAAACCCTGCTCAGTGAGAAAGATCGAGCTGCTGGTATGCAGGGGTGCGGTTGCATGGAACAGGCGAAATCGCATCTCCCCCACGTTAGTGGTCAAGTCCCAATAGTAATTGGTGTTGGCGTCGAAGGTCATCATCTCTGGTTGGGTTAGATGCTGACGCCAGTCCGGTGCCTTGTCAGCTTGCCTGTCTGTCTCGCTTGATCCCACTGCGGTTTGCTCGGCGACGGCCGGTGCTTGGTCGTGCGCCAGTTCAGTCTGTGGATCAGCGGATTGCTCTTGAGAGCAACCCTGGATCAAGGCAAAGACAAAAATCACGCTGAATAATCGGTTCACAGGCATTCCTGATTTTAAGGTTTCTTGTATTTTACCTGATCTGGACTGATGATCTACTCTGCGCGACGGGCTGTCCGAGGACCTGAGGGGTTTCTGGTCCAGTGTTTCTCGTCCAGTGACTGGGCGCTGAGTTGTGAGTCGAGGCCCCGTGTGGCATCTGTATCGAGTCGTGGACAAAAGATCGGTGCTGCGGCACAGGTTTGTTTCCATTGATTTGTATACTGTCAAATACTACGTTTTTCTACCCACGAGGAGTCAGCCATGTCAGTCCAAAGCAACCCGGAAGTCCGAGATCCCAAGGCCTTACAAGCCTTTGCCGGCAAGGTCAGCGGCAGTGTGACTGCCGGTATGAATGTCGCCTTGACCTTTGTTGGTGAACAGTTGGGGCTTTATAAGGGGCTTGCGGCCATCGGTCCGGCCACGAGCCAGCAACTGGCCGATAAAACCCAATTGTCAGAGCGCTGGGTCAGGGAGTGGTTGTATCAGCAGGTCTGTATTGGCCAGATTACCTTTGATGAAGCCGCAACCGAGTTTTCAATGTCGCCGGAGGCCAAGGCTGTGTTGGCCGATCCTGAACATCCGGCTTATCTGGGTGGCATGATTCATTCTGTGGTTGCCATGTATGACACCCTCGAGCATTTGCCTGAATGTTTTCGCACCGGCCTCGGTCAAAGCTTCGATGACAAAGGCGAGGCTTGTGCTTGTGGCATTGAGCGGATGAGTCGCAAGTTTCAACAGCTGCATCTGGTGCCTGATTTACTGCCCAGTACTGAAGGTGCGGTGGCCAAGCTGACAGCTGGTGCTTTGGTGGCGGATGTTGGCTGTGGTGCCGGTGTGGCCATGATCGAGATGGCCAAGGCATATCCGCACAGCCAGTTTATCGGCTATGACATTTCTATGAATGCCCTCGGCCGTGCCAGGAATAATATTCGCGAGGCAGGCGTGAAAAATGTCCAGCTGCACAATCCCATCGATCAGCCCTTGCCCGAGGATGGCAGCTTCGATCTGATCACGACGTTCGATGTCGTTCATGACTCAACGCATCCACAGGTGTTGATCGAAGCCATCAAGGCGTCGCTGAAGCCGGATGGCACCTGGTTATGTGCTGACATTCAGGGTAAATCGTCCTTCGCTGAGAATTTAAAGGAGAACCCCATGGCCACCATCGCTTATTCGTTTTCGGTGATGGTGTGCATGTCGTCGGGGCTGTCAGTACCCGGTGGCGCGGGCCTGGGTACTCTGGGCTTTCCAGAGAGCAAAGCCCGTGAAATGACGGCGGCAGCAGGCTTCAGTCGTTTTCGGCGGATTCCCTTCGAGGGCGATATCTTTAATGCTTTCTATGAGATCAGGCCGTAGATAGGCCCCTGCGGCCTGCTCGAATAGGACTTTGTCTGATCAGTGATAGTTGTTCTAAGGCTTGATTTCGAGGGTGGGATGAGTGGGTAGTTGAGTGTCCACGTAGATGCTCAACGTCGGCGGGAACGCCTCGGGCTTGTCCAGACTGCCAATGGCAACGTCGATGATATCGGTGTGGCCAGTGTTGCAGCAGGCTACGTGGGTACCGCAGGAAGAGCAGAAATATCGCGTGCCGTCAGTAGACGATGCGAGTGCAGTTGGGGTGCCGGCAACATACTCGAACTGGGCGACAGGTACCACCAGCCAAGTGACATGGGGTGCCGCATGAATATGTCGGCACATCGTGCAGTGGCAGATTACCGAAGGATAGACGCCGTCGGCGATAATGTAGCGAATTCGCTTGCAGAAGCAGCCGCCCTCGACCATGGATTGACCTCGCTGTTTAGAAGGCATGTTTAGCAGGAATGTTTAGTTGACCATACGCTAGAACAGGCGAATTTACTAAAAACGAATTAAATAAACTCACGACTGATTTGAGTGGTATGGTGGCTGGCGCGCGGTTGTTCCTGCGCTATTTATCGATGACCATCTGCGGAAATAATGACATGACCAAGTCTGGTGCGCTGGCACCCTTAAAAATTCGCGATTTTCGTTATCTGCTGGCGGGCTTCGCCATCGGCCAGATGCTCATGCCCCTGCAATTCATTACCCAGATCCTTTGGGTTCAGCATTTTGCCCCTCGGGATATCTGGCTGATCATGGTGGCCTTGATTGCTACCAGTCGCGGCCTTGGCTCACTGACCTTCGGGCTTTATGGCGGTGCATTGGCGGATCGTTACGATCGACGCAAGTTATTGATTCTCATCCAGTCGCTGCAGGTCTTAGGTACGATGGGGATTGCCGCCATGATGTCCCTGTCGGATGGTGGTATGGCAGGTTTTATCCTGTTTTTTGGGTTGACCTTCATCACCGCGGGTCTGCAGGCCATTGATGGACCCACGCGGCTGGCGATTGTGCCCGATATCCTCGGCCCGACCCTGACGCCAGGTGGCATCTCTTTAAACCAGGTTGCCGGCCAGATAGCGATGCCCATTGCCATGATGTTTACAGGCTTGATCATCGATGCCTTCGGTTACAGTGGCGCCTACTTGTTCAGCGTTTGTGGGCATATCATTGCGATTATCTGCATGGCGATGATGAGTTATCGAGCGACACCAGTAGCAGACTCATCGGCCGATAAGCGCTATGGCTTTAGTGAGGTTGCCAGGGACGTTGCCGTCGGGTTGCGCTATGCCCGCAACCATCCAGTGATTCTCTGGGTCATTCTATTACTGGTGATGATGATGAGCCTGGGATATCCCGCCACTGCCAGTCTGGGGCCTACTTGGGTGACAACGGTGGTGGGTGTCGCTATTCCTAATATGGGCTTTATTGTCATGTTCTGGGGCTTCGGATCGTTCCTGGGTGCCGTGGCCATGACCCAGTTGGCTTCCTATCCTAATCGCGGCGCGCTGATGGCCTTCGGTGCGATTTTGTTTTCTTTGTCTTTTGTGGTGTTTGTTTTTGATCAGACGGTCATGAACGCCATCATCGGTAACATTGGCCTGGGTGCAGGTATGACCATTACCATGGTCTCGGCGACTATCTTGATTCAACAGCTGGCGCCAAATGATATACGGGGTCGATTGATGAGTATCTTTCAACTCAATATGGCCTTTGCCCAACTGATGACCATGCCTGTTGCCATTCTGGCCCAGTGGCTGACCCTGCCGGTTTTATTCCCGATACTGTCCTTGGCCACCTTGGGTATTGTTCTCATCATTCTGCTGGCCCAGCAGCAGTTGTGGCGGGGTGCAGCAAAGGACTGACCGCCAAGTTTTGCGCAATGAGTCAAACTGTGTGTTCAGGCATTTCCCGCTAGCCAGCATGGGGACCTGAGCGCTCGACTAACGGCTAGTCTAGGAGCGTGTGAATATTGGCTCGCGCTTTTCACGAAACGCCTTGACGGCTTCTTGGTGGTCATTGCTGTTGCGCAGGCTAGGCAGTTCTTGTTTTTCCAGTTCACGCATGGCTGTCGGATCCAAATCCATAGCGCGAGAGGCTACCCGTTTGGTGGCTTCTACCGATAGTGGTGCACGAGACGCGATACGCGTCGCCAAGTTTTTTGCGGCTATTAGTAATGCTGCCGGTGGCTCGGTCTGGGTGGTCACGCCGAAGCGTTCTACTGCCAGCGCATCAAAGGCTGAGCCAGTTAGCAACATGGCCTTGGCTCGAGCAACACCGATGAGGCGTGGCAGTCGATAGGCTGAAGCCATTAATCCCATGTTCACGCCGGCGCAGACAAATCGAGCGTCAGCCGAGGCAATGCGTATATCGCAACACAGTGCCAGCTCAAAGCCGCCGCCGATGCACCAGCCGTTGATGGCGGCAATAACGGGGACCGGCGAAGACTCAACTGCCGTCAGCAGGCGACCAAAGGCTGAGAGCGCTTCACCGCCTTTGGCCTTCAGGTCAGCGCCGGCGCAGAAGGAATTGCCTGACCCCGTGAGGATGATTGCGCGCGCGCTGGAAGCATCGTTGATCGCCTGAAACTCTTCGAGGAGTTTGCCCAGCATCGCCGCATCCATGGCATTCGCTGGGGGGTTGTCAATGGTCAGTAAGCTGACGTGATGACCGATTTTTTCGACATGTATTGTACCCGGCATTGTCAATCCTCAGCTGCGCTGCAAATGATCTTTTTGATGTCGGCGCTGTTAGCAATCGACATCATTGTTGCTGCTCCAAACTACAGCCGCAGGTTCAAAAAGTAAACTGTCTGTCGGCAACTGTGCGAGTGAGCGCCTTGAGTGACAGCGCAAGGTGTGATGAGTCGGGCGGTAGCCTGGTTTAAGTCGAAAGATCCAGACGGCTTGATGAAAGCGATCCAGATGTTTGCTGGGGGGCTGCGATCAATGGTGTTATCGATAGTATTTCTGAAGCGTTCTGACCAGGGAAATGCAGTGCAAAAAAAACCCGCGGATCGCCGCGGGTCTTTTGCACTGCTATTGTCGGTTACTCGCCGAAGCTGTATCGCAGTGATGCACCATAAATCCTTGGCTCAGTCAGAAAATAATTTCTGTAGAAGCCAGAGGTATCCGATGTCAGGTACTTGCCGGTGACATTGTCGTCGTTGAGCACGTTGCGGACCCACAAACGACCTTGCCAGTGACCATCAGTACTTTCATAGATGATTGAGGCATTGTGCTGGTCCCAAGCGTCGATTTTGTCACCGATGGTGTTGAACTCACGAGCATACTGGTCGTCGCGCCAGGAGTAATCCCAGCGAAAGATTACGGATCCTTGCAGCGCGTCCACAAGTACCGTGTAGGCCACACCTAAGTGAATGTTGTTTTTGGGTGCATTGGGTAACTGGTTGCCATCGAGGTTCGTGTTCAGACCATCTGAAACTTCAACCCCGGCACCCTCCAGGAAGATCCGAGACATATATGTAGGAATATGATCCACGCCTGTAATATCTGTGTAGACCGTTCCCGGCAACACATCAGGGCAGGTCGTCCCAGCATTTGGGTTCAAATCGCTGTTCGCTGCACAGGAGCTATTGTAGGCCGCTTGAACGATTGCGTCGGTGATATCAGATGTTTTTGCGATGTAGTTCACGGCGGTTGCTGAACCGGGATCGATATTCTTTAACGTAATGTAGTCGGGGTTGTTGGCTGTTCGGTTCACAGGGTCCAGAGACACCGAGCCGTCGACGGTGGCATCGAGGTAGGCATAAGACGCATCGATGGACACAGCGGGTGCCCACTCTGGCTGCCAGAAGACTTCAAGCTCAAGACCTTGAATATTCGCATCGATATTGTCGTTGATGGAGTTATTGTTGCGAATCCGCGTGGTTTGAAGGCCTTCATACTGGTAGGTAAAGGCAGCGCCGTTGACCACCAGCGTGCCATCCATCAGCGTATTCTTCATGCCGACCTCGAAGGCATCGACCTTCTCTGAATCAAAGATGTACTTCACAGTTTCGGTCGCAAGTGTCGCGTTCTGCGGTGGATTGAATCCGCCAGGCTTGTAACCACGAGTAAAGAAGGCATAGGCCATCACGTCATCGTTGATCTGCCAGTCGAGACCGATACGTCCAGTTGTCGACTTGAAATCCGTCGCGCTGGGGCTGCCGGTTAGGACCCGCTGTTCATTAAAAGCAGGTACCAGGGGCACAGCTTGGGCAATCGCAAGACGTTCGGCGCTCGCAGGAGCGGTGGCTTCGGCCGCTGTGATGTCCTCGGCAGATGAGTAAAGCTTGTCTAAATCCGAGGCGGGCAAGCCGTAATAAACGAGATAGGAGCGCAGCCAATCCACGTCGGGTATGCCAAGATTCAATGCGTTGTAGAGCACGCCGCTGTCACTCACTTCCTTGTGATCATCGTTGCGCCGCAAGCCGACTGTCAGTTTGACCTTGTCAGTGACATCGTAGTAAACCTCGCCGAAATAGGCAAAGGAATCGCCACGACTGCCATCACCATTGGGATTACTGGTCGAGGCGTACATCGTCGGGTATAGCGGCGGAAATCCGAGTTTTGGCACGCCATAAAGCCCGACAAGGTCAAGGGTGTTGGCGTTCACGTAGTAATCACCGTAGCCCTCGTATTCCGAGTAATTGACCCCCACTATAAAATTGAATCGGCCGTCGAGATCAGATTCGACTTTCATTTCCACAGTAGTGTATTCGCTGCTGCTGTCACTCTGGTCAAAGGCTTGCACTCGGGTTTGGTCCGAGTCGTGCACACAGCCACCGAAAATGCCCGCCGTGCCGTCGTTCCAGTTGCAGGTGGCACTGGTCCAGTCAGCGCCGGCATAATAACCGGCCGTGTCCGAGGTAGGCCAGAGACCACTTGGGTTAGCGGTTGTCGCGAAGAGTACGTTGCCGACGTCCATCAGGTAATCTTGGCGGGCGACATAGTCTTGCTTTGAGTAGCCGGCCAGTATGCCGAACCGAAGTTTCTCGAAATCGTAGGAAAATCCGAGCGTGTACAGGTCTTCGTCATACTTGTACATGGGCTCGAAGTCTGTGTGCTGCTGACGGAAACCGGTGGCATTTTTGACAAAGCCGCTATAAGGACTTGGCGTTCCGAGGAGCACTGCCTCGTTCAAGCCGCCGAACAGTCCCCCGGTTGTGGACCCGTTGTGCGGAGTGTCGAAGCCGAAGGCGTCGGGTTCGCAACCGACGGTGGGCAGATCGTTCGTTGAGCAGATCTGGTTGGTGATTCTGATCTTGTCGTCATCTTCGTTGAATTTGGAGTACTGGAACCAGAATTTGGCCTCGTCGGTAATGTCCCATGCGGCCGTGACGCGGAAGGTGTAGATGTCGCGCCCATCAAGGTCATCGTCGATGTTGTCAATCGTACAAGGGGACAGAACAGCTGGATTAACGGCGCCCGAGAGGATGTTGGCCTTGTTCGGCAATGCCGCGTTCGCCGGATCACTACCGTAGGCATCTACCAAGGTGGTACCAGGCGTAACACAGCTACCTTGCTGGCCGTAGGCCGTGTTTTCGATATATCCATCGCGGCTCAAGACCATGCCTGCCACGCGCACCGCAAATGTATCGCTGATCGGAATGTTCAACGCGCCCTTGAGGCGCTGGTTGGAGTAGTCACCGTATTCGCCATCGATGAAGCCTTTGACAGCGTCATATTCGGGCATTTTCGTGACCATGTTGACGGCGCCGCCAGTTGCGTTACGGCCAAACAAGGTGCCCTGGGGGCCTCGCAACACCTCAATCCGCTCTAGGTCGTAAAACTCGACAGTGGTCAGACTGGTGGGCACAGCGATCTGATTTTGGTGAATAGAGACCCCATTCTCGCCTGACCCGGCGATAACAAGACGGCCGATCCCGCGGATGCTGAAGCTGGAACCGCCAAAGTTAGTTGCCGTGAACGACACGTTAGGTGTCGCGAACTGTAGATCAGAGGGGCTGATAATCTGCCGGTCTTCCATCATCTGACCGCTGAACGCACTCACGGCAATCGGTACATCCTGGACGCTTTCCTCGACGCGCTGGGCAGTGACCACGACCTCTTCGATCATCCCCGAGGCGGCATGGGCACTTCCAGTCACCCACATGACACTCGCCACTGCACATCCTGTTACGAGCCGAACACCGTCCATCAAGGACTTATTAAATCTATTAGACATAGTCATCCCCTGGTTAGCGATTACTGCAGATACTGCACTGCAGAGTTCAATGATATAGCCGGTTATTCTTTAAGGATTTTCCTGACGCTTTGAAACGCTTTGAAACGCTTTATTTGGAACAAGAAATTTGGAACAAGAAATTTGAAACAAGAAACTTGAGATAAAAAAATGGCTCTTCAGACGGTGTCTCGACTAACACACTGAAGATCATTGAAAGACGAGTATTTGATCAAGCCAGATAATTACATTGCTCCAGATTAAATGTGTTATTGATGCATGGGTCGAAATTTGACACGATCAGTAAAGCACTTGCTCGCGCTCTGATGCTTGGCGCAGATCAAGGAAAGTAAAGTCAACTTCTATGGTGGCAAACCGAACAGGTTGTCGTGCCGATGCGTCAGTTGCGGGCCCTGTGAAACTATCGTGATATGGCGCTGCAGATTGACAACCTGCAGGCTATCACGGAAGGTGATTTAGGCCTGTTAAGAGGCTAAAACCCATGACCACAGCGGCAATGCCGACACCTTGGTCCGCTAGGGCTCAAGGCATGAATGTGGCGCGCTGTCTTGGTGACTATACCCTGACCTATTTATTTCCAATCAGGAAAACTGGTTTCGGTCGCTGGATTCCGCAGTGGTCGAGATCGCGTCGAATACCGTGCTAACCCTGTTAGGGTCCAAGTCCCAGGGACTTGGGTTGGTTTACGGGCAATCGCCGCGCTGATAACAAAGCCCTGTGGTAAGGGCTAGCTCGCGCTAATAAAAAGTGGGGCTGAGTTGCAAGATTGCCGCGGCGAGCTTGATGCCGTCGTGGCTTAGGTGGCTTGTTTTACCGGTGTTTCCGGCCCACCTGTCTCGACGACAAGCGGGCCGGGTCTTCTAATAGCCGTTCAGTGTTGCTAGTCGATCGTAGTGGTAGCCAGCGTCACCAAAGGTTTTTTCGGCAACTCGAGCGCGTTTCAGAAAGAAACCAATCTCATGTTCGTCAGTCATGCCGATACCACCGTGCATCTGCACGCCTTCTGAGGAGATCTGGTGCAGGGTTTCACACAGCTGAGCTTTCGCCGACGAGGCAAGGGCGGGCAGGTCTGCATCGCGGCCTTCATCCAACGCTGACAACGCATCTATCAAGAGCGATTTTGATAGCTCAAGATTGCAATACATATCGACGGCTCGATGCTGCAATGACTGAAATGAACCAATTTTAGTTTCAATAACAAATTTAGTTCAAAGATGTACCCGGCCTTTTTCGAGGCCAAATGCGGCCTCTAATTTTGAGATCGCTCAAAAAAAAAACAGACAAAAAAAAAAACGAGAGGAGTCCTCACAAAATATCTCATCAATTTTTATTATTCTTGTGGGAAGTTCTTCTCTTCATTAGTCTTGTCACATCATCGAAATTATTATTAAACTTCTCTCATCACTCAGAGAGTACTACTAAAAGACTCTTTTCACACATCAAACACTCTCTGCTCTTCTTGTCTTCACGAGATAAAAAAGCAGAGAGAAGAGTTTCTCTCGCGAGGAGGATTACGCGAGACGAAAACAAAGGAGATTTTAGAGGAGACAAAAGACTTTTCAAAAGATGATGATGATGGAATCATTAACGACGACAAAACAGACGACGACGAAAGTCGACGATTCAAACAACAACAACGATTATTCAAATTCGTTCCGCGTGAACGAACTCATCCTCGCCCTGAAAGATGGATTCCTCTACCCGGCGAAAATCATCGACATGAGACGTTTAGAAGATGGAAGCTCCGGGGTGCTCATTCACTACCAAGGGTGGAACAAAAAATACGACGAGTGGGTGGAAGAGAAAGAAACGTGCAGGAAAATGAACGAAGAGAACACGAGAGAACAGAAAAGGTTACTCGAGGAAGATAAGGAGAAAAGGAGGAAAGCGAATGAAAAGACGACGATTCAGATTCAGATTCAGACGACGAAGAGCGGCGGTAAAAGTAACAACACCGCGGCGGCGGTTGGGAACAACAAGAACAAGAACAAGAACGACGACGAGGTATTAAAGAGGAAGAAGAACGCGACGACGACGAAACGCGAGAAAAGCCAATCAACCGGGAAAGACGGTAAGAAAAGTATTACTAAAGAGAGTAATAGTAATACTATTTTTAATACGAGTAGTAATAAGACGACGACAACAGGCGGCGCGAAGAAGAAAGCGACGAGCAAAGGCGAGGGCGAGCAACAGCGGGAGCCACAACAACAACAACAACAAAAGCAAAAACGAGACTTGGTGGATGCCGCGGCGACAAAAGCGGTTTTAACGACGAAAGAAGAAGACGAATCGGAAACAAATAATGCGACGACGAAAAAGAAAGCCGCACCAAGCGGTGGTCGGCCATCGAAGAAGCAAAAAAGTGAAGCAAAAACCGCCTACGAACAGAACGCGCCGCCGACGACCAACAAAGGAAGGAAAGGCGCCGTCGTCAACGCGACGAACAACACCAACAAGAGAAAGAACGCGGCGGCTTTGGAAAAAGGGGCCCCGGCGAATGCTGCGAGTAAAGAGAAAAAGAACGCGAAGAAAGATACGGCGGCGGCTCCAACGACGAACGCGAAAAAGCAAAAGCAGGAAAAAGAAAAGACGGAAACGGAAGAACAACGAGACCGGCAAGAACAAGAACAACAACAAGCGCCTTTGAAACCAAAAGTGAAAGTCATCTTGGCGACGGCGTTAAAGAAAGAGCTCATCAAACAACACGAAGCGCTCGCGCACAACCGCGTCCTGAAGCTCCCGAGAGAACCCGCCGCGCATACCGTCCAAAGTCTCTTCTCCGATTACGAAGTCGAAGCGATCGCGAAAGCTCGAACGCCGAAACAAATCGAACGCGCGAAAGAAATCGTCGCCGGTCTCAAACGCTACTTCGACGCCGCCTTGCAAAAAGCTTTACTCTACGAAAAGGAGAAGAAATACTACGACCTCGCCGTCGCGAAGAACGACGCGTTAAAATCCAAACCCGCCTCGGAAATCTGCGGCGCGGAACACCTCCTCCGCTTATACGTGAAACTCCCGGATTTCATCCCGGTTGAAGCCTTCGTCGGCGAAAAAGGCGAAAAAGAGGCGCAACTCATCGGTCACCAACTCGGCGAAACGTTGCGATGGTTGCAAAAAAGATCCCACGAAGCGTTCGACGGCGCGTACGTGGAAATAGACGAAACGAGCGGGAAAGTCATTCGAGAGATTCGAAAAGGCGCCGAGGTGGACGACGACGACGACGACTTTGATGAAGACGACTTTGAAGAAGAGAAAGAACAACAAAAAACGACGACTGATAATAAAGCTGCTGGAGTTTTAGAAGAAGAAGAAGAGAAGACGGAATTGGCTACCATTGATTTTCCGTAGTTTAACTTTATCGTTTTTTCAGTATTATAAATACTCTCTGTTATTAGTACTTCTTTTACACAACGAAAGAACAACTCTAAAAAATACGACTCTGATGCTTTTTTGCTTTTTTCTCAAAAAAAATTTTTTCCTCAAACTGTCAAACAAAAGAAGGAAAAAAAAATTCAGCCGCCACCTTGTTTTTCATCAGAGTCGTCATTTTTTAACCAGACACACACACAGACGTTATAAACGCGCACACACATAAAGTTACATCACCAAAACTAAAGTCACGAAGAAGAAAGACACGAAGAAGAAGAAGAAGAGCGTCGTTAAAAAAGTCCTCCTCGTTTCCGTGGTGTCGTCGCGTAACAACAATCGCAGAAGAAGAAGAACAACAAGAAGAAGAACAAAAATGGGCAAAAAAGCGAAAGGGAAACATCGTCTGGACAAGTTCTATTACTTAGCGAAAGAGCAAGGATTCCGCGCACGTTCGGCGTTTAAGTTAGTTCAACTGAACAGGAAGTATGATTTTTTATCCAGCGCGAAGGCTTGTTTGGATTTATGCGCAGCTCCAGGCGGGTGGCTGCAAGTGGCGCAGAAGTACATGCCGATGCAATCGACCATCGTTGGGATCGATTTAGCTTCGATAAAACCCATACGCGGATGCACGACTTTAGTGGAAGATATCACGACACCGAGCTGTCGAGCGGCGATTAAACGGGTCACGCCGGATGGTTTGAAGTACGATTGCGTGTTACACGACGGCGCGCCAAACGTCGGGGGCAACTACGCCAAGGAAGCGTATTCGCAAGCGGCGCTGACGTTGGACGCGTTGAAATTGGCGACGGAGTTTTTAACGTTGGACGGTTGGTTCGTGACGAAAGTGTTTCGGTCGCAAGAGTATCACGCGTTGTTATACGCGTTTCAGCAGCTGTTTAAGAAGGTGGAGAGCACGAAGCCGGTGGCGTCGAGAGACTCGTCGGCGGAGATTTTCGTCGTGTGTAAAGGGTACTTGGCGCCGACGAAAATTGATCCGAGGTTGTTAAAGGCGGAGTATTTATTCGCGAACGTGGAGGATGGCGGACAAGGTAACAAAGGAGGACAGCAGAACAGGGACGTTTTGAAGGTGGAAAAAGCGAAGCGAAATCGAAGCGGCTACGAGGACGGGTTACATTCGCTGTATAAAGAGACGTACGCGGAGAATTTTATCACAAACGAGAAACCGGCGGAGATGTTAGGGATGTACCACTGTTTTATTTTAGACGGTGGGAAAGGAAAGAAAGGAACGAACGTGGTGCCCCCAAAGGATGGATTTATGGATTTAGACGCGTGCGAGGAGACGAACGAGGAAATTCGGACGCTCTTTCGAGACTTGGGCGTTTTGAACAAGAGCGATTTTAAGATGTTGTTGAAGTGGCGTTTGCAAGTGAGGAAACGGTTAGGTATGGAGGATAAGAAGGTGAAACCGAGGACGACGACAAACGCCAACGAGGACGAGGAGGACGAGAATAATGAAAATAAAGCGGCGGTGCCCGAGGACGAAAACGAGCGCTTGCTGAGCGAAATGGAGGAATTGCAAGGAAACATGGACGCGGAGGCGAGAAGGAAAAAGAAAAAGCAGGCTAAAATGAAACAGAAGGATAGAATACGCGCGCAGTTAGGATTAAAAGGAGACGGCGAAGCCATCGTGGCGGAGGAAGATTTATTCTCTTTGGTTCGATTGAAAACAAAGGTGCGTTAGATTGCGCATCGCCGCCGCGCGCGAGCGTTTGTTTTTTGTCTCTTTCGATTTCTCTCGTTTTTTTCTTAACGTCTCTCTCTCTCTCTCTCTCTCTCTCTCTGTATGTATTCAAAAGCCGGTGAAGATACTCGCTTACTCACTTGAGCGGCGTTAGAACCCGCGTAAACTGAAAACCTTATGCAAAAACATGCCGTTTACCCATCTGAGGCTTTTTTTCTTTCTTTTTTTCGTCGCTCGCGCGCGACGCGTTGTTGGTTTTAGTAAATATAGTTTTACGCCAAACTGACCATTTTCTTCACCCACCAACAAAAAATAGGAGGATGTCGATACGGTCGCAAACCAAGCCGCTCCGTCTGTGCCGGCTGACTATTACGAAGACTCTGACTCGGAACTGAACGCGGCTCGCAGAAGACAAAACCGATACGACTCTGAAGACTCTGACGCAGAAAATGACGTGGAAAACGACACGTCGCGGCTAGACTCGAGTTTAGACGCTTTGTACAAACAGTACAAAGAAAGGCAAAAGAAGAAAGGCCGGTCGGTTGGAGAAGGCTCGAAAGGATCCGCGATGAGACGCGATAAGAGGGCGACGTTAGAAGGCGAAGGCGATGGAGAGCTTGGCTCGGATGATGACGAAGACGTCGATGAGAGCGATGAAAGCGATAGCGAGGAGACTGGTTTCGAGGAAGACGACGACGCGCCGTTGGAATGGGAGAAGAACGAAGACGTAGAAGGCGAAGAGAAGAACAGGAAGAAAAAAACGAAGGAGGATAAAAACAAAAACAATCTGATCGTCGAGTTCGACCCGAGCAAAGTGAAACCAAACTCAAAGGCAACCGTCGATCGATGGTTTTCCAACGATCTTTTTTCGGAAATTGAAAAAACAACCTCCGCAGCGACGAGCGGCAAGGCGGCGGCGGAAAAGAAAATAACAAAGACAACGAGGGAAGAAGCAAAAGAAGAGAAAAATATGATGAAGAAGAAACAAAAGAAGAACGACAAAGACGATGTCGTCGTTGATGAAGACGAAGACGATTACGAAAGTCTACGGGAACAAGCGAGAGCGAGGAAACTGGAGAAGGCGAAAGAAGCGGCGAAGATTGCCAAGGAAGGTGAACTGAAAAGTAAAAAACAACAGGATAAACTCGATAAGAAGCGAAAGAAAACGAGTGGTGGTAAGAACGGAAATGGTGACGACACGACGTACGATTCAGGTTCAGACGATGTGGACGTCGGACGTAAAAGACGAGCGCTGCGTGCCGAGGCGGCGGCAGATGATTTACATATTGTTCCCAGAGGAAACGATGACGATGCTCGAGAGAACGACGACGACGACGACGACGATGATGATGATGATGACGACGACGTATCTGATAGAGGCGTGGGAAGAAACGCGAAAGGAAGTCGTCAGCGCGTACGCGCTGATGGTTCTGATAGCGATGAATCTACAGACGTCGACGAACTCTCGGATGGCGCCCGAGCCGAAATCCTCGCCATTAGCAAAAAAATGCTTCGAAGAAAACAACGCGAAGAAATCATCGAAGACGCGTACAACCGGTACGCATTTGAGGACGATCCGAGAGACTTGCCTGATTGGTTTGTCGACGACGAGCGAAGATTCATGAAAGCGGAACCGATTTACGATCAGAGCGACTACGAGGAAGCTCTCGCGAGCGTCTCCATTAAAGTTGACGAACGGTCGATCAAAAAAGTCGCCGAGGCTAAATTGCGAAAGAAAAAACGCGCCAAGGATAAAATGAGCGAAGCTCGACAACGCGCGGGCGCCATCATGGATCAAGACGATATTCCTGACGTTTCGAAAGTTCGAGAAATTGAAGCAATTTACGCCAAAGCGAATAAACTCGCCAACGGCCGCAAAAAGCAAATCAAGCACGTGGTGGCGAGGAAAATGCATAAAGGCAACGCCGGTGGACCGTCCGTAGATAAGCGCATGCTCGCCGATCGACGAGGTCAAAAAGCTGCCATGAAAAGAGGCGGCGGTGGAAAGGGAGGAAAGAAAGGCACGTCGCCCGGTTCCTCGATTGGAAAGCCGAAGAAGAGTTCTCTGAGAAAGAATCGACCTCGGCGGTGATTTCGTTTTTTTAATACATTATTTAGAGGGATTTTTTACGACACGTGTGTAGTAAATACACCGCACTGTAGCGGCGTTTTTATCGCTACGTTATTACAGCTCATTCATCGTCAAGGAATAAAAGCGAACGCGTACATACTCACCTAAGTAAAGCTTCCTCTTTTCATCTCGATTTTTAGCAGCAATTTCAAAAATTTCGCGAGCTTTTTTTCATTTATTTTTCAAAATTCTTAAAAAGGACTGTCCTCCCTCTCTCATCGTCTTTTTCCGACGACAACTACACGAGAATGCGCTTTGACGAAGACGAAGACGATGATGAGTACGACGACGAGAATACTCACAGAGGAGAGAATTTTATAAACGGTGGTGGTGGTGGTGGTGCGTTCATTGCGGCCTCCTCCCCGTCGTCTCTTCTCCTTCGTCGTCAATCCGACGAAGAAGAAGAAGAAAGAGGAGGAGAAACGATGTCGACGAAAGCGATGATGAGCGGCGAGAAAAAAAGCAACAACAACAACAACAACAGTGGTCGTCTCTCCGAATACAACTTGCTCGATTTAGTCGGCGAAGGATCGTTCGGGAAAGTGTACAAAGCGAGAAAGAAGTTCACCGGTGAAACGTCCGCGATTAAGTTCATCGCGAAGAAAGGAAAAACGGAACGAGATTTGAGAAGTTTAAGACAAGAGATTGATATTTTGAGAGTGTTGAAACATCCGAACATCATCGCCATGCGAGACGCGTTTGAAACGGAACACGAGTTTTGCGTGGTCATGGAATACGCGCAAGGCGAGTTGTTTGAAGTATTGGAAGACGATAGGACGTTGCCAGAGCTAGAGGTGAAAGCAATCGCTCGGCAGTTGGTGTCCGCGTTGCATTATTTGCACACGAATAGAGTCATACACAGAGATATGAAACCGCAGAATGTTTTGATTGGAGCGAATAAGGTGGTGAAATTGTGCGATTTTGGGTTCGCGCGATCGATTCGATCGCAATCTATGGTGATGACATCGATTAAAGGAACGCCGCTGTACATGGCGCCAGAGTTGGTGCAAGAGCAGCCGTATAATCACACCGTAGATTTGTGGTCGCTGGGAGTTATTCTGTACGAGTTATTCGTCGGGAAGCCGCCGTTCTTTACCAATAGCATTTACACTTTGATTCAAAAGATTGTTCGAGACCCTTTGACGTGGCCGGAAGATATGAGCGCGGAGTTTAAATCCTTTTTGAGAGGATTACTAAATAAACGACCGAGCGAACGGTTGTCGTGGCCGGCGTTGTTGGAACATCCGTTTGTGAGGAAGAGCGAGTACGACGACGAACACGAACACGATGACGAACACGAACACGAACGACAGCAACAACATCAGCAGCAGCAGCAGCAACAACAACAACAACGCGGAGAAAGAGAGGCAGGTGATCAAGAGGAACGACGAAGAAGAGCGGAGGAGGTTGAGAACCGGTTGTCTACGGGAGCAAAGACGACGACAACGACGACGGCGGCAGTAGCGACGCACAACAGACGTCCGTTAGCTTCCACGCCGCAAGGTGCGACGAGAACGACAAACGCCGCTACGACGACGACGACGACGACGACGACGACGAACAACAACAAGATGCCAATAGTTAGACGAGGTGGTTTACCTCGTAGAGAAGATGTGCTCGCAGGAACAGCGACGGATGGCTATAGCACGCCAAAAATACCGGCGAGAAGACCACCGCCGTCGACTACGCGAGGCACAGCGGTTACTGCGGCTACTACTACTACTACTACTACTGCTGCTGCTGCTGCTATTGGTGGTGCTGCACTTATCGGCGGAGTGGTTTCGGGAACGACGCCACGAACAGCAACGGCTGGTGAGATGCCACAACGCCACGCGTCGAATACTAATCTTGCGATTGAAAGTCAGCACGGGCATGGTGTAGACTCGGCTTTACTTGAATGCGAACTTAAATCGCGCACGGAAGATGGCGCCGCGCGTTTGCGACGAGATCGGACGGCGATTAAAGTTATTTTAGCGGCTTTGCAGCCTCCTCGAAGCGCGCCTGGATCAAAATTTAATATTCTCGCGCTTCTATCGCCAGGGAGTGAGCGCGAAAGAGGAACGTCTGCGCATACTGAACCTGGTATCGACGACGCGCCGTCTTCCAGTGGTTTGAGTAATCACGCGAGCAACGCAAATGGTCCAATGCCAAAGTTGACGAGTTCTTTAGTAGATGCGGTGTCTGCTCTGAGAACGCTTCGAAATATCGTGTGCGTTTCGAGCGCGAGTTTAGCAAAAGTAGGTGGCGATGCCAGTGGTGCATTAGCGAGAGATGCTCCCGGCGCCGCGTTATGGACCGTGCGGGCCATCGCAGCGATGTGGAATCCAGTAAACGAAACAAAGGACGACGCGCAAATGCGGGAAAAGTACGTTGCCTTTGAAATCGAACGCGAGGAAGCGTTGCAACTCGCTTTGAACGTCGCGACGCTACTTGCGAGCGGATCGGGCCCTTCCCCGTGGTGTAATGTCGGATTGGCAAACTATTTACGCGCTTTAAGCGAGTGTTTGGTGAGTTTTGAACTGCGTCGAAATAACGACGATTCAGGCCACGACGAAGACAAACTTCGCCTTCGTCTGATCCAATCGAAGCTCGAGACGCAGCACTTTGCTCGGGTCGCCGTCACACGCGCCATCGATCTCGCCTCAAAGCGCGGTGAAGGTCAGGAATGCGTCATGGCACTTTCAAAGCTCCCGAAACCAACGTTTTGCGAAAGTTTAATCGCGCATTTAGCATCGTCGTTTAGTCAGCTCGAACGCGATTTACTCGAAGAGCAAGCGAAAAGCGCGCAAAAGAAAAAAGACAGAGAAAGTGGCAAAGAGTGCAATAATGCTCAAAATGAAAACGACGAGCGCAAACGACGCGCCATATTCAAACGAAGAGGCGAGGCTGTCGGCGACGCTTGCGATGCCTTGTTGAAATGTTCTTCGTGTTACGCGCCGGTTTCGATTACACTCGTCGCGGACTCATTCGTTCGATACGGCGAACGCATGGGCGCATTCCAAGCACTCATTAAAGCGTCGTCAAATTCAACATACTGTGGATTTCTCAGTCTCTCTGGGTGTCGTATCATTGGCGCGTGTTCGAGGGCGTCGACAGCTTTTGCTGACAAGGCGCTCGAAAAAGATGCGTTGATGCGCTTCTCGACGAGATTGATTAAATTAGTCGCACGCGCTTCCGAGTTGTCCAAGGGAGTGACGCTATCATCATCTCTCGAAACTAAAAGTGCAATCATGACTAAGTTACGTCCAGTTGCAGACGGTATCGCAGCTGTGGCGTACGCGTTACATCCGTTGGCGAAGGAAAATTGCGAGACTGCGCATCCGGCGGATTTTCTTTGCGACTCTGGCGTCGCGGAGAGCTGTTGCGACGCGATGGAGATTTTCTCCTCGTTTTCAACGTCGATTGTGGCGACGATAGCTCGGACGGCCCCAGGCTCCGACGCGTCTTCAAAAGCGATCGAGGAGTATAAATCCTCGCAGCATCTTGCGATTTTCTCCTTACTCAACGTTTTGCGGTTACCGCTGGCGTTCATCCCGACGAAAGGCTCAAACGCAGAAAAAGTTGGCGCCGTGGCAAACCGTAAATTCATGACAGTATTGAAGGAAAAAAATGTGCTCGGAACTTTGTTGAAGTGCGTGAAGTCGATGAAGACAGATCTGGAAATGCGCGCGTTAAGAAAATATAACGGGAACGGTAACGAGAACGAGGAGGAAGAAGTAGAAGAAGTGGAAGAAGAAAATAACACGACCAAAAACAAAGCGAATAGCAAAAAGAACAAAAAAGCAGCGGCGGTTGATACTGCTAGTACTAGTAACAGCAGTGAAGCGCATTCTTTATCGAGTGCTATTAGTTTAATTTCGCGTCTGGTCGTCACCGGCGGCGATGTCTTCAGCAACCAGTTCATCGAAGCGAAAGGATGCTCGGCGTCTCTCAGCGAGTTTGCGCTTTCGCAATCTTCGTTTGCGTCCTCGTTGCTGAACATTAAGCAGAAATCTATTAAAGTGGAGTTTGCGAACGAAGCAACAACCATTGTTGATTGGACTATGATTCTCTCACAGCTCGCCAAGAGTAACGAGAGTCGGTACGAAAATGTTGGCGAGGCAAACGCAACTTTTCATTTAACAAAGTTGCTTCGACACGATGATTTCAACGTGCGCGCGCGCGCAGCGAACGCACTCGGTAACCTTTGTCGCCACTCGGACTATTTTTACGCATCATTTAAGAAGTATGGGACGGTCGGCGCGCTGATTGATCGTTTAAACGCAGACGAAAAAGAGGAACCCTCTGCGTTGGTTCGAAAGTTTGCCGCTTTCGCCATCGGGAACGCCGGGTTTCACTCCGATTATCTCTACGATGATTTGCGACGATCAATTCTCCCACTCGTGAGGAATATAGGTAATCATTACGGGTCAACTTTTGGTGTTGGAAGAAAAGATGAGAACGATGGGAAAACGAGAAGCAACGCCGCGGCGGCGCTCGGAAACTTGGCGAGAAACGGCGATGCTCTCATCGCAGACTTGCTTGCGAACGATGTGCCCAAGGCGCTAATTTTACTCGCCAAAGAGTACGCTTCAGAGAAGAGTAGCAGTAAAAAGAGTAGCAGTGTAGGAGATAAGCAAACGCCCGCGCATGTTGCGCTCTTTTCGCTCGGAAATCTCTGCGCGCACGAAGAGTGCAGATCGGCGCTGATAAAATTAGGGGTTCGAAATGCTCTGCAGCAATCGCGCACGAGCGAGGACGAATTGCTCCGAAAATACGCTCTGAGAGTGTTAGCGAAACTAGAAAATTCTTAATAGTGATTGAGATAGAGAAACATCATTCCTTATTTTTACACAACGATAACTATATATAATCAGTCACTATCGTCCTCATCTGCATTCTCTTTTGGCGTGAATGCCGCGCGCATTGCATTTTCCAACTGTTGATTAATATCTTCATTTCTATGCGCCTCGTCCGCCTCGGTGGTTTGGAAGACTTTGCCTAACACGGACAACGCCTCGCAACGCTTTTTTCTCACTTCTTTCTTCACGCTCTTATCGTGACAAACTTTATCACACACCGATCTAAGTGTCGATTCAATGTCGAGCGCAGAAACGTTCCAAAGTGCTTCTAAAATGTGCGGCATGACGTCTTTTTGATGCTGCGCGCGTCGCTGCATTATTTCAGCCTCTGTCAACGGCGGTTTCTTCTTCGTTTCCTTCCCTTCTTGCTCTTTAGCGATATTCTCGGCGATTTTCCCGTCTCTTTCGCCAGCGCTCTTTTCAATTTCACCCTCTTTTTCTTTTCCTTCTTCTTCCTTCATGTATCCCTCCTCTTCCTCGGCGATTTTCTTCACCGTTCCAAACGCGCCAAACGCGGCTTTCATCGCGCTGAACTGTGTTTTCGTTCTGTTTGTATTTTGCTCCATGGCGGCAAAGTTTGAACGAACCCCTAAATCCGCCCACGTCCCAAAACCAGCCACGGGATCCGTCAACACTTGCTCCGCTTGCTTCTCGTACACGAATCCAATCTGTTTCAACATTTTTGGTCCGTGAGAAGCGTTGGCTAAACTCTGCGCGATTGGTTTCATTTGCGCTTCAAACTTTTCCAGAGCCGCTTTTTCGCGCAGCTTTTCCTCCTCTTCTTTTTCATTCGTCTTATCAGCCGTTAAAGTCGCAGTCGGTGTGACCATAGCGCGAGCCGACGTAGCGTACCCATCCAAAATAGCAGCCAAATTAATCGCTAATCGAACAATTCTTCGGTCTTGTAAAATCCGCGTTTCATCTCTCGTCAAATCGCTTCCGCCTTCGGCCATGACTGCCATTTGCAGTTTCCCGACGAACATTTCCATCTGGTCCGACCCGAACAATGCGGCAAAAAACGCCGACGCGTCTATCACGGGTATATCACCTAATCCATCTTTCCCTCTTGAATCGTATTTTTTCCTCAACTCTGGATCGGACAACACTTGGTACGCCTCGCCGACTTTTTGAAACTTGTTGTGCGCGTCCGGGTCGTCGGGATTTTTATCCGGATGTAACTTCCTCGCGAGTTCGTAATACGATTTCTTAATCTCCGCCGACGAAGCAGTCGTTTCAACTTTCAAAATCTCGTAATATTGCGTCTCTTTAACTTGCTTCCCTCCTCCGTTTCTATTATTATCATTACTATTATTATCGCTATTACCTCCTCCCATGCTCTCGTTGAGTACTCCGTTGAGCCCGATGCCGCTTCTACCTTCACTCATCGCCCTCTTCCTCGCCTGCTCATATATATCCTCGTCCGTCGATTGCGCCAACCAAATCCCATCTCGCACTAAATCTTCATCCACCCACTCTCTGGTGTGTCGATTCCACCTCTTTCCGTCATTCGCCGCCATAATCGCCTCGGGCGTATTCGCCACGCCGCGACAAATTTGCGTCACTCCGACGCCGGCGCCGACGACGGGTAAAACCACCGCCGCCGCCAATCCGGCGCCTAAACCTTTGAAAAACCCACTCGCACCTTCCGCTTTAGCGCCGGCAATCGGTGCCGCAATCAACGCCGCTGCTCCAGCTAACGCGCCTTTCCCCACGGATTTCAAACCAGAGTTTAAGCCGCTCGCGGCATCTTTCGGTCGTCTCAATGAGAAGAAATCGTTGAAATCGACGCTTTCCGCTTGCTTGGAAAGCGTCGCGGACATTGCACCATTACCACCGCCATTACCACCATCATCACCACCGATTAACGCGAGTTGCATGTGGTTCAGTAATTCTTCCGTCGTCGAAGTTTTTGGTTGTTGTTGTTTTTGTTTTTGTTGTTGATTACTCGAAGAAGAAGAAGAAGAAGAAGAAGAGGTGCCTCGTTGTTGTTCTTGTTGTTGAAATGCGCTCATCTCTCTCTTCTTTTTCTTAAACACGAAGAAGAAGCAGCGCAGTTTAAAGAGCAAAGAGCGAAACTAAGAGCGTTCGTTCGAGCAAACAGCGCGTTGTTTTGTTTCGAGAGAAAGAGAGAGAACGCAGAGAGTTCTCGAAAAGCGACTAAATGCTCTCGTTTTTCGCAAACGACTACTCTACTCTTCAATGAAGAAGAAGACGGACGAAAAAATAGAATGATCTTTCTTTTTGTTTTTGCAAATATTTAAACCCTAATCGTAATGTGCGGAGACGCTCAAAGAGGGAAGGAGAGTGAATGCAAATTATGCATTACCTAATACTCATTTCTCTTAGTACCGACCGTGAGAGTAGCATTCTTAGAGTAGTTTTATTGAGCTACAAACAAACAGACACAACAAAAGGTTTCAAAGAAGACAAAGAAGAGCACGAGACGATTACGAGGATGATGATGATGAGGAGCGAAGGAACTCGTGTTATTCCTTTGAGTAAAAACGGAACGAGTCAACTTCATCCTCGTTCTCATCCTCATCCTCGTCGGGTAATAATGGGGATAAAAAAATCAACGAGGCTTGCCCCTCGCGGCGCTTCGTCTTCTCCCTCGTTGAAGAAGAACGAGGCTCACGACGCTTCGTCTGAACCAGACGTCCTCATCGTCCAATCGAAGAACAAAAGAATAATGTATTCCACGACGAGAGAAATAAACGTCCAAGAGGTTTCTGATTTGTGCGATAAAGTTGGGTGGCCGAAACGACCGGAGGAGAAGCTGAAAATCGCTCTGGAGAATTCGTTTTTAGTCGCGCAGATGTACGTTTGTAGTAGTAGTAACAATAGTAATAATAATAATAAAGAAGAAGAGGAAGAAGAAAAATTAATAGCGACGTGCAGAGCGACGTCTGACCACGCGTTCAACGCGTGTTTGTGGGATATAATTGTCGATCCAGAGTATCAAGGTCAAGGGTTAGGGAAGGCGATTGTGTCGCACTCGATACGCGCGCTGTTGGCGAGAGATGTGGCGAACGTGACGTTGTTCGCGGATAAAGATGTGGTGGAGTTTTATGAACGGTTAGGGTTTGTGACCGATGCCGACGGCGTGAAAGGGATGTTTTTGTATCCAAACGTAGAAGGTGAGTAGAGAGAGAGAGAGAGTTTGAAAGTGTAGTTTGTGTCTGTTTCGTAAAGCGTGCAAATGTATTACAGGAAGATGATTTCTCAATCAATCAATCAATTTCTATGTACTCAACTTGTGGTGGTGGTGGTATTGATGCGTTCGTTCTGCCGTCCCTTTCGATGCTTTCTTTCAAAGGAATTGGCGTTGGAGATTTAGCTAATAAACGTTTTCGCTCCCGCGCCTCTTCGCTCGTTTTCTGTTTCTTCACCAAGTTTTCCAAATCCGCCACTTCGGCGGGTAACCTTTTGAAAAAGTCTTGGATGCGCGCAGAAGACGAGACGCTTTTATCGCGGACATTTGACTTTTTCGAAGCATCGTCGGCGGCAGCTGCATTAGATGCGGCCGCAGTCAACAAAGGTGCGGTCTTTTTGTTCTTCTCGGGCGCGTTCTCCTCGTCTTCAAAATCGTCCCAGTTCAAGAAACTGGTTGTTTTTTTATTCCCGGAGGATTTGAAAAAGTTCTTCATGGTTTTTTGCTGCGTCGTCGCTTTCTTGTACGAGAATGGATCAATAGGCGTCACGTCGTCTTTTTTCAACGACATGCGACCTTTAATTTCCGCGCCTTTTTTCTTTTTTTCCTCCCAATTTTTCTCGGCGGCAGCGACGACCAGCGGGAGTAATTTTTCGGGATATCGAATACCAACTATCTCGAACATTTCGTCAGTTCCGTTGTTCGTTTCGTTTAACGAAAAGTCCTCGGGGTTTTGTTCTTGTTGATCGCTTCCGTTTGAATCGGGGAGTAACGCCGCGACGGCCGTCGTCTGCGCCTCTTCTTGTCGCTTCTTAAGGTTAGTTTCCACGCGTACGACGCGCATGTGTCGGTCACGGAAAAGAACACTCGACTGATGTCGTCGCAAAACTGTTTCGAGCTCTTTCCACATGGACACGACGGCACCGTTGACGATGCAGCATCGCTCAGCTCGACTTCCATAATTGCAATGTATACCGCTTTGGGCGTTTTGGCACTTCCCGTAATGTTTGCAGCCGAATTCGGTCTTGTCGTACGTAAAATCCCACTCTTCTTTGGCTTTAGATTCAATCCACCACCCGGGGTCTTTGTCTTCGATTCGAGTGTTGTCTGCCATGAAATCGAAGCGATTATGGTTGGGTTGAACTCTCCCCATATTCGGTCTGTAAATTTCTACTTCGAGTTCATCGGTACCAGGGGCTGTGAACACTAACATAATTTCGCGCCTGCCATACCACTTTTTCTTTTTGAAATAAAATCCATCGCGGGGGTATCGCGAACCGCTCGTTTTGTACATCTCAAAGGCTTGATCCCAAGATAACCCACGATCGGAGACAAAGTTGGACTTAAGTAGGCGAGCACCGTGAAACGGTTCTGTGAGAACAACTTGGTTGGCTTTGCCATCGAGCGCGACATGTTGACCGCCGAGTTGATTCACTCCCTCGGTATAACTACCTTCAAGTTTCGCGGCATTTATCACGGCGTGGAGCGTATCTCCGAACAATCCAAACAGAATATTTTGACGAAGTACCGGGACGCCGAGTAACCTATTTAAGAATCTGCGCACGTTGACCGCACTAACAGTAATCAAAGATTTCTCACCACCTTTCTCGCCGAGCTCGAGAACAGCGCGTGAAAGTTCCACGTAAATATCTCTCAGCGATTTACCGCTCTCAATTGTTTCTTCAGAAATCTTACGTTGGTATTCGTCGTCACTCAACCCGGCGTGTTTCCAAACACTTTGCAAGGAAACGCCCGTCGGTAATTTGAAATCGAAAGTATCGTTGTCGACCTGCGCGTTGAGCGCATCAAACATAATTTGCAAAGATCGTTTCCCGAGGAAAGAGTCCACGTTACCATCGCTCAAATCGACACCAGTCGCCGCGCGTCGATCGCCGCGGGTGAGCGCGCCGAGACTTTGCAAACGTCTCGCGACAGCAGATACAAAGCGCCGTTCACCCCCAATATCAGTTGAGACCATAACATATAACGGGCCCTGTGCTTGATTCGAGCGATGCGACCGTCCAAGTTGCTGGATTGCTTTATCCGCAGCCCAGGGTAATTCAACGGTGATGTGCACGCGACGCCTCTGGTTCGGCACTTTCTTGCTCGCGTGCAGTGAGATTCCCGTCGAAGCTGCATCTGAAATGATGGCAACCAATTTACTCCCCTCCATAAACCACTTGGCTTCTCGAATATTGATGCTATCCATTTCCGATGCGAACTTGTCCTTGTTGTTATTACTCGCCGATGCGAGTAAATGCCGCCCGTCGTCCGAGACTGGTGGCACCGCAAATCTTGGTTCGTACGTCAGTGCAGATTCTTCACCAATCGAGTGTCGCACCATTCTGGCACGCCTGCCTGTCATCTCGGCTACTTTCTCGACGCCGCCGAGTTTATCGATTAAGTCGTCGAGGAAATTAGGGGGTAAATCCAGCTCTTCTACGCGCTTTAAGAGCGCTTCTTTGACCTTGTACGCTTCCTCGTGCGTTCGAGGACCGGTGATAGTTCCGTCTGCTCTTTGTTTCCAACCATCCGGAAGATCGGCGACGGGTAAGAGTTTCACCGCTTCTTGCTCCTCAGCGGTTCCGTTCGATTTGCCATTGACGTCCGTCTTGAAGTGTTCCATAATGAACTGTCTCAAAATTTCTTGCGTCGTGGAGGTTGGGACATCGCTTTCGAATCCGTATTGTAAGTTCAAACGCGTATCTTGCGCTTCGCCGGTTGTTTGGAGACCGATTAAAGCGCACTCGCCTCTTTCTAAAGCTTCCTCAACCTCCTTGACGACGAACGGGATTTTGAAGCTCACGCATAACAACTTGAAGAATCTTTGATGCGCGCTCCAGTACAATTTCATGAACATCCCGCTCTTCTCGCCTCGTTTATGCGCTAAATCCTCGTACTCTACGCGAACGTCTTGCCAAATTTGGCACGCCGAGTCGTACATCGCCCTCTGTTGAGCGGTAATTTTCACAGTTTCCGTGCGAAATTCCGCTTCTTCGAAGGAAAGCGCTCTCGCGACATACTTTCCACCGGCTTTCATCTCAATCGCGAGCATCTCAAGAAAACCTACGCCTCTGTCTTGCAATTTCTTGATGAAGGTCTCGGCATCTTTGAAGGGCGTCGACGGACCCCAAAAGCCCATACGTTCCATGTACGCCATGTTTCCAATCTCCGAAACGCCCGTCGCCGAGCAGTACAAAACTCTGGCTTCCGGACACATCTCTTGCATCTCTCTGACAGCCTTTGCCGTTTGACTCCCATTATCGCTGCTCGACTTTTTTCCCGCGCCCGCGGTGTGCCCCGAATTCTTGGCTTTATGACATTCGTCGAAAACCAAACAGCCGTTCCCGTCCTCGCCTTCGCCGAACCAATCGATAATCTGTTGGAACCTGTCGTACTTCCCGGTAGCGCTCACGAGCGTCGAATATGTGGTAAACAAAATACCTTCCTGAAAGTCGCGACTCAACCCAGTCGCTTTGGTCTGGTTATCCAGCTCTTGAACGTTTCTTATGATCTTCGCGTGGCACCCCAAGTCGGTTAAATCTCTCATCGCGTCTCGCGCCAAATCGATCGACGTGGACACCCAAACGTGTCTTCTTCTTCCTCTGCAATAATTATCGAAAATGACGCCGGCAATTTGCCTCCCTTTACCAATACCCGCACCGTCGCCGATAAAAAACCCCGCTCGTCGTCTGCCATCTTCTAAATACTCTTGGTGTTTTTGACACGCGTACGCGACGCCTTCGAGTTGCAAGCCGGACAGTTTTCGATTCTCAATCAACTCGGAAACGAGAGGATAGGTGAGTTTCGGCAACGCCACGGCGTTTAAAGAGGACGACTCGACCACTTTACACGGATGTGGTATCGTCTCGAACGGTAACGATTTCGTCTCGTACCCTTGAAACACGTTCGTCAACGTTTCGTTCACTTCCTCTTGTTCCGTCGTCGTCGTCGTTTTCGGATCGCCTGCGTGGTGGTTTTCTCTTTGTCCTCCTCCTCCTCCGGATGCTCTTTCTCCGGCTTGAAAATGATGATGATGATTCCGAATTTTTTCTTCTAGATCTCGTTCTTCTTCTTCGTCGTCGCCATCGTCGGAATAATACCCCCCGCGTCCGCCACCAAAGAACATTGATTCCATACTGTTTCTTCTTCTTTATTACGTCTCTCTCTCTCTCTCTCTCTCTGTGTGTGTTTATAGTATGCGCGCAAAAGAGATTTGTGGATCCAAGAAAGATTCAAAAAAATGGTCTTCCTTCTTCCTTCCTCGAAAAAAAGTAGGCACCCTTGGTTAAACTTTTGGACACTTTTCTTGTTTGTTCTTTTCCCATACAAAAACAACAGAAAAACACACACTTCCCCTCCTCCTCTTTTTATTACACACACGCCATCATGGTGTGTGTGTTGTTCACGACGACGAGAAAGAAGCTCTCGTTGCAATCATCGTCATCGTCGTCGTCGTCGTAATAATAATACGAACAAGAACATCTGTAGTATCGAAGAAGAAGAAGAATAAACGACGTCCAACAAATCATCGTCTCGTCGTTGTTGTTGTCACTGATGGAAGAAAAAAAACAGCAAGTGCGAGAGACGATGCGGGTGGTCTGTTCGCCGCAGTCCTCGAACGAGAGAAGAAAAGAGTGCGAGCGGTTTTTAGACCAGACGTTCCGGGAGAAGTTCGAGGAGAATTACGAGTTAGTGTTGGATATTTTGAAAGGCGTTGGGAAGAACGGTGTTAATGGTGGTGGGAGTTCTTCGGAGGAGGAAGAATCAATCGAAGTCTCGGTGTTTGTCAGCAAATGTGTTTTGCAGTACCTGAGACGAGCAAAGATGGAGACAGATAAAAGTAGTCACAGTACGAACGACAACAACAATCTGTTACTACGGATTTTGTTTCAATCGATCGTCTCGAACGATCTGTTGAGTTTACGAGGGAAGGAAATCAACAGCGTCTGCGAATTTGCTGCGCTCGGAGCGGCGGTGGCGTCCATGAAAATGGTGCGAAGCGAAGAGGACGTGGAGACGTTGGTGGAATCGTCGGCGATGCACTTTCGACAAAACTCGGCGCACGCGTTTGTGCATTATTTGAAAGCGTTCGGGGAGAGCGTGCACGATAAAAACGTAGGTGCGATTCGTCCGGAAAGACGGAAGTTAATCGCCGAGGCGGCGTCGAGAGCGTGCGTCTTCGTGTGTCGCGCTTTGGAGGAGATGTACAAATCTATTTCTATCGCGACGAACGCGGAGGGAAGAGAAGAAGATGTGACTTTAGTAGCTTTAATGTTTGATTGCTTAGCGATTTGGTTGAACGAGGTCAATTCGAGCGCCTCGATCGAGTTATTCTTTCCAAAGCGAAGTATAATTTTAGAGCGCGCCGTGCAAATCGCGTGTGCTTCGGGGGAATCCAAAGTACAATCAAGCGCCATGTCGTTCGCTTCGACTTTGCTCGAGGCTATCGTGCAACAAGAAGGCGCGAATAGAGAAGCGCTCGCACAGTGTTTGAGTTTCGTGTCGCAAGTAGCGACGTCGCAAGAGGCGTGCAAATCCGCGCAAAATCGCGCGCTAGAGATTATTTTGGCGACAGTTAACGGAGCGCTGAAAAGAGACGATACTGAAATCGTGTCGTTTTGTCTAGACGCGTGCGCGAATGTGCTCCTCGCGAGTCCCGAGTCGCCGGCATCGTGTTTTGACGCGTGGGTGAAAATTTCCTCTTCCTCCGCATCGGCGTTTGACCTCGATAAAGAAACGACGCAGAAATACGTACCAAACGTGGTTGTTGTTGTAAATGCCTTGGCAACGTTCCTTTTGGAAAACTATAGACGGAATCCTTCAGAAATGGAAGCCATTCGAGACGAGATTGGCGACTCGTGTCGCGAGATTATCAATGCAGTCGGGACGAATCCAATTTTACCGATTCTCGTTCAAGGATTACAAACAGAAAGAGGGTTGGGGTACGTGTTCGTGTTTCAAATTTTATCCTACAGAATGAAGAATACGTTTGGTGGTGGTGACGAAGGAGATAATACCGGCGAAAGTAACGACGGAAGTAGCAATCTTTTCAACATCGCGATACAAGCGGTGGTGGACGCTCTAGTGCACTTCAGCGACGCTCGCGAAGCGGTGTGTTGGTCATTCGTCGGATTGGCGAAGGATATCGCCATCTCTAGAAAGCTTACGAAGTACTGTTTGCGAGCGCTGAGTGAAGTTTTGTGTTCAACGAACGATCCCGTGCACTCTCGCGGCGCGGCGACGGCGATTATGCGATTATGCGATTGCTCGAAGGAATCGCTCTTTTTGGACCCGGAGATTTCAAACTATCTCGGTCAGATGCTTGAACGCGCGTACGTGGAAAATTTAGTAACACCGACTGCCCTTCACGATTTGCGAGACGGTCAAGAGCCAACAGTTACTGTAGTTCTACGTGCAGCGGTACGCGCGAATTGTACGTCCGCGGAGTCGCTGGGTCGTTTGTTCCGGAAAACATCAGAAAACGCCTTGAGCGCTATTCATCATCATCACGGTATTCAAGTCGGGCACGCCTTAGTGGACGTTTCCATTGCGCTTCAATCGCAGAAAGCAACGCACGATGTCGACACAAAAAAGATGGCGTTAGAAATATTATCTCACGCTTTATCTCCGGCGCAAAGTTCCGTCGTGCCTTTGAAAGAGCTTCGCTTGTTGCTTCATGTCTTCGCGACGAACGACAACGAGGCTGTCTTTCTGGCGCCGGTCCTTTTTATGATTATGCGAACGTATCTTTCCATTTACAGCAACGGATCGAGTTACCTCGGAAACGAACTCATAGATACGGTACGATTGACGTATGTGAAGAATATCACGCATTCATCTTTATCGAATACCGCGTTGCACGAATCGATTGCGATGAACTCAGAACTGTTCCAACGAATGGGAATTTCTTACGAGGATATCGTGGGCGTTTTTTCCGGAACGACGTTGAATGATGTCGTCGCGAAAGTACTAGATATGAATCTCAGAGATACCAACGCGAATTTCGCGGACGACCCGGATCGATTTCCATCGGTGTATGGGTTGGCGCAAGCTCTCGTCCGATCGGATTGCGGGTACGTTCTCAGTAACGAACGCCTGGAGCTTCTTCTCCGAGCAGTTTCGATGAGTTTACGCACGGGGTGTTCAGATGAAAACGCGATTTCCGTCCTCGCCTTAGCTGGAGATATCGCGTGCCGTTCAATTGACAGCTTTGATCCAAAAAAAGCGTCCGCATCGTTTGGTGGAAATAAAGTCGTCGGCGTCGTCCATGGAAGTCTCGTAAATAACAACGTGAGCAACGTGAAATTGGTTCTCCCGAATTGGACGTTTAACAATCCAAAAAGCATTCACTTGCCTCAAATGACTCTCCCACTTCTTCTCCGTGGTTTGTTGGAAGCAGCTAACGAATACTTTCCCGCGCAACTCCTCACCGACATCGCCGCGACCTGTTTTGCAATCCTCAAATCCGTTGGTCCCGCTATCTTTCGAGAAGCGCTTTGCGTCGCGCTCGGCGACGAAAACGATGGCTTTCCTCGTCCGTCCGCGACGCAAAAATTCAAATCCGGCTTCATCGACGACATCACCAGCGAAGCGACGATGCAACACGTGAGGAACTTTAAGAGAAGTTTAAAGAAATTCGTCGGAGGTAAGAGATCCGCCGCTGGTTCTTAGCACGCATAAAAGGAGTTAGTAGTTTTAGTTTTTGAATGTTCGTAGATGAAGTAGTTTTGTAGAAAAAAAATGAACTGTAGCTCACACACCTCACTCTTCCTCTCACTCGAAAGTTCTCTCCTTCCTTCCTCTCGGCGGAGCGGAGAGAAAAAGAGAGAAAGAGAGAAACGCAGAGCAGGGTTTCAATCGATACAATGCACGGACGCAAGCGGGAAAGCACTGCCAGTCGTCTCGAGCGAAGGGCGAAATCCTTGCCGAAAGTAAAACTGTTGCAAAAATTGCACAAAGAAATCGTGCACTTACAAAACGCCGACGATAACGAGAAAGGAAAGGATGGCGGCGGCGGCGACGACGACGACGACGACCACGATACGAAAACTCAGAAGAAGATGGAATCGTTAATGCTCACTTTGACGCAAAAACTGGTCGAGATTCAACCGGAAATGATCACGTGTTGGAACAAAAGGAAAGCACGTTTTTGTCTTTACGTTGTTGTTCGACAACAAAAAAACGAGGAAGAGGAGGAGGAAAGACTAAAAAATGTCGCGAAAGAAGAATTACACGTATCGGAACAAGGGTTGAGGAGGAACCCAAAAAGTTATTGCGCCTGGGAACACAGGAGGTGGGTAATTGCTCGGTTGTACGATCGAATCCTTAGTTCGTCGTCGTCGTCGTCGTCGGAAAGAGGAAACGAAGACTCGTCGCTTCTTCCTTTTATGAAAGATGTCGTCCTTCGCGAGCGAGAGATGTTAGAGACGCTGTTAAACGCGGACGATAGAAATTTTCACGCGTGGAATTACCGGAGGTTTGTAGTGGATAAGATTACTCGGTATTATTTTAATGGCGAGCACGATAGGATGAACGAGGAAGAAGTAGCTGATGACGTTATAGAGAACAGGACGAGAGAGGAAGAGGCGAAGTACGCTCGCGAAAAGATTTCAAAAAACTTTTCCAATTATTCCGCCTGGCACCATCGGTCCGTGCACTTCGAACAGTTGGATGATGATAAAAACCAAGCAGCAGTAACGACAGAAACGTCGTCGTCATCATCACCGACGCGATTCCAAGCCGTGCTGGACGCGGAATTCGAACTCGTCTCTCAAGCATTCTTCACAGAGCCGGAGGACCAAAGCGCGTGGATGTACCATAGATGGTTACTTTCACAGCTCGATGCGTATTCCTCCTCCTCTTCCTCCTCGTCCAAAAATGCGTACAAAATACAAACGCTTCAGCGAGAATTAGATAGAATTACCGAAGTTTCTGAAATGGAACCGACGTGTAAATGGCCCGCGCTCGTCTGCGCTCGCTTGCACAAACTCCTGGCGAAGGAAATGAAACTCGACGACGATTTCGAGCGGCGCGCGGATGTGATTTTGAAGCACTCGATCAAAGCGAAAGAGCTTTACGAAAAACTCCTCCTCTTGGACCCGCTCAGGAAAGGGTATTACAGAGACGTCTTAGATAGAATGTTGTAGTAGTAATAATTTGCATGTACTCCTGTAGTAGTAGTAATAGAGAGAGAACACACACACACACAAAAGTCTTCTCTCGAGAACGAGAACGAGGGAGTTTTGAATCTTTTTCACATTTTTTTTTCTTCTTGAAAAGAAGGGGCGCGTCCAAAGAATCATTATTTCGCGCGCTTTGTTTGGACCGTATATACAGAAGGGAAACACACACTTTGCGTGATCATCGTCATGCCCTTCTCGCCGAGGAAGGCTTCGTCGTTTACCTCGAGATTCCACGCGACGACGAGCAGGAAGAACCCTACGTATTATCACGAAGAAGAAGACAAACGACGAAGAAATGATGAAAACGAAGATGCGAATAAAAGAGAAATACCGAACGAATCGACGCGCCTCTTCTCCGTGGAATCGGACTTGAAACTCGCCAAAATGACGCGCGCTCAAGGCAGTTGGTCGCCGTTGAGAGCGTTTTTGTCCATTTTATCCATAGCCGTAGTCGCGATGATTTGTATTTATGTCGGATACGCGGAGGATGTGTACGATTCGGAGAAGGTTTTATCGACCGAGGCGAAAGAAGCGGCGGAGGCGCTGTACACGAGAGAGAAGTTTTTGTTCTTCGGGAAAGAAGATGGAAGGTTAGGGAATCGAAATTTTCAGAGATGGGAGTTACCGAAGAAGCTTTGGTAACGAACGAGCGAATGAACGAACGATGAGAAAGAGAGAGAGAGAGAGTCATCGTTCAAGTTAATATTTTTTAGCGCGGTTGATGACCTGCGGTGTATTATAATAGAAGTAGTAAGTTCCAGCTAGGATGAATTTGTAATGTTAATATTGGATTGTTTTGTATAGTTATCGTTTTTATTTCACGGTGTGTAGTCGTATACATATTACATACCCTTCCGCTGCCTTTTCTTAATCTTTTACGCCGGCGAGATGCCGTGCGACTGCAAATAGTCTTTCAACTTGGCGAGGTTGATGGCGCCTTCTCGTTTACTCCCTTTCACCGGCTGACCATCTTTAAACACCATCAACGTCGGCAACCCGTACACCTCGTACTTCTCCACTAAAATTGGGTTTGGATCCGTTTCTATTTTCACAATCTTCAAATTCCCTTTAAACTCCGGCGCCGCTTTCTCCACCACTTTGCTGATTAACTTGCACGGCCCACACCACGTGGCCCAGAAATCGATTAAGACCGGAGTCTCCGATTGCAACACTTCTTTCTCGAACGACGCGTCGTCGACGATGATGATATCTTCTGCTCCGGATGCTCTCGTTATGATATTTACTCTGTTCGTTCTTTTGTTCGCCGCTGCTGCTCTCAACCCGTTGTTCGCATTGGAAACAGAAGATCTTCCTCCAAATCGATAAGACGTGCGATGATGATTTTTTTTCATCGTCGTCGTCGTCATCGCCGCGCTGCTGTTGCTGATCGTCGTGGCCATCTTTGCGTCTGTTTGTGTGCGCGTACTCACGGAAGATAAATGCGCGCGAGATTAGTAAACTCTGCTGAAAGATGATATGCGACGAATATATATGTTGTGGTATATATATATCTGAAGATCAAATGAAGACGCACTCCCTACTTGTTGCGGTGAAAAACGTGACGTGGTACGAATTTCGACCACGTTTTGAGAGAGAGGAGAGAGGAGAGAGAGGAGAGGAAGATTTGATGGCAAGCAAGGCGCTGCTCTGTTTTGTCGAGCTCTCTTTTTCGTTTTTGTTTTTTTGTTTTTCACGACGCAAAATTTCGTCAAGTTTGAAGTTTGAAAGGACAAAACTTCGTTCATAATTCCACACAACAACACATTTTGTCTCTCAAAATCAAGTGTAATTATAATAATAATAATAAGAACGAAAGAACGCGTCGCATCTCTTCGCAGCTCTGGTTGTTGTTCGCTTCGATCTTTTCTGGTAGAGTTTTAGTATCTTAACAACGCGACGAAGAAAGAGAGAGAGAGAGACTTTAAAAAACTCTTTTATATCGTATAATAATAATTCACACACACACGTAAAAGATGGACGTAGATAATTACGGAGACCAACAGGCGTACGGCGCCTCTCGAGCGAGACGTGGAGGCCAACGAAGAGACGACCCGTATTCAGGAGGAGGAGGAGGAGGAGGAGGGTACGACGACTATTCCAGAGGTGGTGGTGGTGGAGGAGGAGGGTACGATCATCGCAGAGGAGGCCGAGGCGGGAGAGGCGGCGGAGGCAGAGGAGGTAGAGGTAGCAAGCCGTACGATCGACAGAGAGAAGGAGGAAGAGGAGATGACGAGTATCATCACCAAATGGAAGACCCGTCCGGGGCGTTGACCTTCCGCCAATTCGCGTTTAAACACTTACCGAACGACGCGACGCCGCAAGAAGCCGAGGAGAAGTACGAGCAATATAAAATCGAAAACGCGCACTTGTTTCACGAGCAGTATTTTATGCGACAAAAGAACGACCCGTGGATGCAAAGAACGTTCGATCCGAGACTGTTAGAATCGAACCAAGGAAAACGCTTGGAGTTGGCGAAGGAACAGTCGGAAAAGTTTGCAAAAGGGTTCGCGGAGATTGGGTCGGTGGAAGGGTTGCCAGATTACAGCGAGGCGACGACGGAAGCGGCGGCGGACGGAGGCGAAGAAAACATGGAAACAGAAGATCCGGAGAAAAAGGCGAAAAGAGCGAGAAGAATCGGTGGGTTCGTCCCGAGAGAGGCGTGGCACATGGACCGGTTAAAGCACGATTTAACCGTCGCGAGAAGTTTAATCGAAAAGTTAAACAGCGAGAAGGAGATTCCGAATTCTCCCGAGCTCGCCAACGCGTTGCAAAACAACGTCTCCATAAATGCCAAGAGTTCCGCGGAGGATATCGCGAAAGCGATCGACACGTGCGTTGTGTATCTTTGGAACGTGCACGGGATAGACTATTACGGCGGGAGAGAAACGAATCCTCACGATTACATTGAAATCGCGGAAGGGAGGAACGTGAGAGCGAAATGTTCGTTTCGCAAACCGTTGTCGACGTTTGCGTTGGGCGGAGGCGAACACGCCGTTCCGGCGGACGCACCGATCGAGCCGATCGAAGCGAACGAAATCGCAACAAAATGGTCAAAGCGCGTAGATTCCACCTGGTCGGAACGTTTGACTTGCTTGAGCGATCCGGTTGTTTTACGATTAGTGGACGAAGCGGATTTGGAAAATAAAATCGAAGAGTGGATTAAAGCGCAAGTGGTCGTCTTCGACGAAAGTCGATTCGGGTCCACGTTATCCTCCAAACTCTTCATCGCGGAGGAGTTTGTCTTGAAACATATTAAAACGAAACAAACCGAAGCTATTGAGAAAGAACGCAATCGTTTGATTGACGAAAAGTATAAAGAGAACGTGTTCGAGTATTTGCGAGCGGAAGAGGCGAAAGGAAACAAACCGACGTTGCGAGGGATCAAAAGAGGCGGTAGCGGTGGCGGCCGAGGCGGTGGAAGAGGTGGCCGAGGTGGTAGACGCGGACGTGGTGGAGGGAGAGGGCCGTACACAGACTTAGATGCGACGACGAACGAACGCGTGGTTATCGACTACGGTGAAATATAAAAGAAGAGAGCGTTGATTTTTAGAAGAGGGAGAGAGCGCGAGAGAGAGAATAAACAAGAGTTACTAATAAGTCATCCTTTAAATATAACAATCGAGACGAAGATGACAAAGATGACGCGACACGATGCGCCCTAAAAGCTCTATTATTTCAAATCAAACTACTTACTAGTTTATTACTATCATACTACTATCATCCAACCGATATCCTCGTGTTCAAAAGCGCTTTACACACTTTTGCATATTCTTAGCCGCTTTCGCGCACTTCCGTTTCTCCTCGTTCGATTGCTCTCTGACCACCATCAGTTTAACGCACATCTCCTCAAACTTTTCAGCTTTGGCGGTGCATTTGTCCACCAATCTCGCTTTGCACAACGCCAAGTCCTCCGAGAGTTTCTCGCACGCTTCTTTGTTTTTCGGATACGCAGAAACGCACGCTTTTAAAGCGGATGTTCTTGTCGCACATTGGGAGGAGATTTTCTCCCGCTCTCGCTTCGTTTTCGCCGACGAAAAGATTGAAGAGAGGAATGAGCCCATTTCTTTTCCTTCCTCTTCTTTTAATCCTTGTGATTTTTATTGAGTAGTTAACGCAGTCGTAGTTGCGCGCGAGAGACTGACGAAGAATTTCTCAAGAACAACTTTCACATAGTACGTACTCAACGAAACGTCATCGAAAACGAGATCTCGATAGATGCCGTGTAAAACGAAGAATGGCTGTTGTCACGTTGGACTAAAACGTATAAAGTACTCCAATCCTCCCGGTTCTTGTTCCATTAAGCTTAAATTAAATAATTGCTACGTGTGTATATATTCTCTCTCTTTCTTTCTCTCTCTCCTTCGTTTGTACGCGGCGGCGGCGTTTACAGAAAGTCCATAAAAGCGTCATCCTCTTCCGGCGCTTCTTCCGATCCAAAGTCAACCGCGGTGAAGAGCATGTCCGCTTTACCACCCGGAACAACCAACCCTTTAAACGTCTGTTTGCCCTTCAACAATTTGTCCAAGGCGTAAAACTGTTCGTCGCCTAACTGGATGCCGGCGCAGTGGAACACCGCCGAGATCTTGTCCGTCTCCGGGTCGTTGATTTTGAAAATGACGTGTTGCTCCCAGGTCGGGTCCAAACCTCGCTCGTCGCTCGTTTTCCATTCCGCACCGTTGCATTTAATCGTCACTTGGCACGTGGCCTTTTCGATGCCGTAGAATTTCAAGTCAATTTTTTTAATGTTGCACGAAGTCGCTTCGATTTTCAACTCGTATTTACCATCGCCAACAACTGGGATGTCTGTTTTTCATTCATTTCATTTGAAGAAGAGAGAATAAAGAGAGAAGAATAATGAGTTTTACATATACACACACACAGAAGAAGAACTGATTATAATTGTTACAGATCATTTTCAGCTTCGAATATGCACGCTTATTAAAGAGAGCAACAGAAACGAAGAGACATTGTTTTAAAGAAGAAGAAGAAGAAGAAGAAGAAGAGATAAACGATCCGCCGACAAAAATAAAAGAAGAATAAAAATCATCCACTCGTTGTTGTGTGTTGTGTGTGTGTGTGTTTCATCAATATCTCCCAACAAAGAAGACTGATGATGCAAAGCCGCCCGGAAAGCCGCCCCGCGCGCTCGAAAACAAACGATCATCGATACCTACCTGCCATTTTGATTGAGTGTTATAAATATTAGTTTTAATATAAGTTTATTTCTGAAGAAGAGGAAGCACCAGCTCTGTTTGGTTGTCTGTCTCTTCTGTCTTGTTTGTTGTCGAGAGAAAACAGGAGGGGGAGAAAGAAGTCCGTTTTGGCGGGAGAGAAAAAGAAGCCCCTTTCCTTCCTCTCTGCTTTGTGAAATCGTCATTTATATACAACACAATAGATCGAATATAATGGTGGTACGTATTATTCGCGTCAATTTTCTCTCGGAACAGATACTCGTGTATCTCTCGCACGCGCGCACGCGCTCATCGCGTTCGTTTTACCTTCGCGACGGGGCGCGCGTCTTTGGAGGAAACGCGACGACTCGTCGAAAATCGCGGTTTTACGAGGAAAAAATGCGGCGAACGAAAAGTTTTTGAACGCGCGAAAAGTGTTTTGGAGAGGACGGGTGAAAGGATAAACGCGGATATATTCGGATACATTTTATGTGTCAATGTGTTTGGAACGTGTTTATGCTTTTCTTGGCCTTTTTGTGACATCGCGGCGTGCTTTCGTGCGCGACGTTTGCTTTTCGTTGATGGGCGGGTGGATGGCCCTACATGAACGAGAACTCCAAAAGAGAGGCAAAAATTTCTTTTCTTCTCTCGTTATTCGTTCTTCGCGAAGATAATTGATTTATTATACCTGCGTACTGACCCATTCTCTCTCTTTACTCGCAATACAGCTCGCACAAGATATCGATTTGCTCAATCCACCGGCGGCTCTCGAAGCTTCCAAGCACAAACTCAAACGCTTAGTACAAGGTCCGAATAGCTTCTTCATGGATGTGAAATGCCAAGGGTGCTTTTCCATCACGACTGTGTTTTCGCATTCTCAGACTGTGGTTTTGTGCGGCTCATGCTCGGCGGTTTTGTGCCAGCCGACTGGCGGCAAAGCGCGCTTGACGGAAGGGTGCTCTTTCAGAAAGAAAACTGACTAAGAAGAGAAACAGCGCAGCACTCCTGTCCCCCCATAATATATTGTAGCAAACTATTTAGAGAGATTGAACCTTTTAGCACATAAACTTTGTCAATTCGAATGAAAAAGAATACGCAAAATTGAAAGAAAACTACTTACTATACACATAATCGTATTGGTCCTATTAGATTAAAAACACACGCTCTCATATGTTACTTGCTATCGTTCGCAGCCGCTCTATCCTTCTCCGCTTTCTTCGCCTGCCGCAACTTAATCATATTGTACATACCAACAGCCAGGAACGCAATCACATAACCTAAGTAATTCAAAAACGTCACCGTATTGTGGAACAAGTGCTGCGACGCGAATATCAGCATCCAATCTTTGATGACGCCGGCGATATTCATGGTCAACGCCGATGTCTTTCCAATCAACAAAAAGACCGCCAGATTCAACAAGAATGCGCACGTCGCGTTCAAGAATAACACTTTCCAGTCTATAACTAAGTCGACGTTGGCCATGATTTCGGGTAACTCCACGGTCAAAAATGGTACCAACAAAAATATTCCACACGCCGGTGACACGTAATACAGCGATTGAATCGGATTCATCGCGTACCCTTTATTCTTGATCAAAATCTGCACCAAGCACAACCTCGTCGCCTCGAATATTAACGCCGAAAACTGTTCGATGACACCAATCCAAATGAAATTAATTTCCCCGTACGCCGCAATCGCTACCCCAATTGCGATGATAAACATGTTCAAAGTCGTCAGACCGTGATACTTCTCCGTTCGGAATATAATGCCGACGAAATATACCAACCCTGGCATCAACGCTTTCGTCATTTGAATAAACGAAACCGAGAGGTGTAAATATGCCGAGTTTGACAACCATAACGACGCTGCGTAAAACGCGCCAATCGGTAATACTCTGCTCACGTACTCTTTCCTCGGCATCGATAATCGTTTTGTCACTTTAAACACTCGCATCAATACCGTCGCCACGGTGGTACAAAATACCATGTGCCATAACGTCAACGCGATTGGATACTTAAACCCAGAGTACGCTAAAATCCACTTGTTGAATAAAATAACCCCCATGGAGATGGACATCCACACGATGACGTAAAAATACGCTCTGGCTGCCTGTTGTCGTCGATGATGAGAGAGGACACGCGACGAAAGAAAAAGGAGATCGAATTGGTTGGTGTTGGTGAGTACAGTTTTTTAACTCGTTGTAATTTTATATAAAAAGAGAGAAGAGAGAGAGAGAAGAGAAGGTGGAGAAAGGAAGACGACCGGCGCGTACCTGTTGCCACACCGTGCCTTTCGGTTGGTGTTGCTGCCCATCGTCTGCTTGCTCTGTTTTGCCTTGCTCTGGCATCTTTCTTTCTTTTTAATTATTACGATGATTATAATAATTGAAGCGACCCGCGTTATGAGAGTGAGGTCCAGGTACAAAAAAAATTGATAGAGGAAAAAACACAAAAATCAGTTCGTTGTGCTCTACAATTTTATTTTACACCGGCTTGAACTTCCTGGCGGCTTTCATGGCTAAGACTTTCGCTTTGTCCGCCTGAAACCCTCTCTGCAAAGCGATTAAATCGTTCCTTCGCCTCTCTCGAGATTGAAACTTGTAAAAATTCTCCACGGGAGCTAAACCGAGCGTGCCTTTCTTCTTTTTTCTGTAAAAGGAAGAACTAGTAGTCGTAGCGTCGCCGTCTTCGTTTTCCATCGTCAAAGCTTCTTTCCTGCGTCTCTCCACGGTGCTCGCTCGAACCCCACCGACGGTTATCCCTTGATTATCGCTCGTTTTCCGTCTCCCTCGTTTTTGTTGCACGACGGTCCACCCGTCGTCTTCCTCTTCTCTCGCGCGTTTCCGTTTTTCTATTTCCTTTTCCTTGGCGCGGTTTCGAAACCACTCGTCGACGGTCGCTTTCGCCGCCTTGGCGCCGCCTTTGCGTCGGAGTCTGTGTTCGTACACAAACTTATCCAAACCGAACTGGGGAGGAGGAGGTGAGCCTATTCCTATTCTCGTCGTTATCGGTGCTTCTACGATTGTCTTCTCTTCGATTTTCTTCCATAACTTTTGTAAACTCTTGGTCTGTTCGAACGTCACCAAAGCGCTCTTCGCCTCCGAATTCGTTTTTAATCGAATCAGTTGCACTCGTTTCGTTTCACCGAAAGAGGTGGAGAATAAATCCTGAATGGAGAATTCGTTGTGCCACTCGAACGGGAATCCGGTGACTAATACCGTCGCGGCTGCAAACGATGCCGAAGATGCCGCCGCTTTTTCTTCTTCTTTGTCTTCATCTTCTTTGTCTTCTTCTTCTCGAATGTCTCGAATGTCTTTTTGCGTTTGTCGGTGCACGAACAGCGGGCGAAGAAAAGACCCGTGCGGGTACATTTTCACCAGAAGTTCACCCACATCATCATCATCATCACCTGAACCTCTTTTTCTCTTCCTCTTCGTCGTCGTTTCTTTTTCGGAGGAAACATTATTAGTGATGTCGTCGTCGAAATCGTTTTTCCTTTTCTTCCTCCTTTTCTTCTTCTTCGTCGTCGTCGTTTTCGTCGTCGCCGCCATGATGATGATGATGATGATGTCGTTGTTGTTATGATGAAATTTTTCGATTGAGAAGTAAAAAAAGTTCAATAAGTTCTGTAGTGTTTAATTTATCATTTATTTTATTATTCCAAGCTCAACTCTTCGTCGTTCGCTCTCTTCCCACTCTTTAAAGAGTTGTAAAACTCGTGCGTCTCTTCGATGACATCTTTCGCGTACGCGCTCGGCATGCACTTATCGTCCAAGCCGAACATGTTTTGCGGCTTACCGTCCGGCGTTTTGTAATCGCGAAACCAAACTCTGATTTTTTCCAACTCCCCCGGCATGTGTTTCTCGACATCCGCGACGTCGTTGATGTCAGAGGCTTTCGGGTCGCTGGTACTGATACAGATGACTTTCCAGTCCAACTCGCCCTCGTCAATCATGGCGTAGACGCCCAACGGTTTCACCGGAGTGACGGAACCCATTTCCAACTGCGTCGAGCCAATCTCGACGACGTCCACCGGGTCGTTGTCGCCTTTCACGTTCATCGTCGGGTGAACGTGCTGCGGGTCCTCCCACGTCTGAGGTAACATACCGTAGTTCCAGTTGATGTTGTACGGGTAATCTCTTAACTTGCCTTTTTTCGTGTCTTGTTTAATCGGAGTCAATTTCTCATCCGTCGCGACTTCCATCTTCGCTTTCGTTTCTTTCGGAATTTCGCAGATAAAGTTGAAAGAGCCGTCGGCGTTTTTCAACGGCACGTCGTGCCACGGGGAGATTCTCTTCCCGTCTTTTTCGTAAAAGCATCGAAAGTCCAAGGACGGGTAGTCTCCAACTTTCGAGGATTGGTACGCGGACATCACCGTCGTCGTCGTCGCGCGAAGGTGTCTGCGTTGATGATGATGTTTTACATGCTGTTGGATCGTCGTCCTCGTTTTGTTGTTGTGAATGGTCGCGCGGCGAGCGATGGAGTGCATCGCGCTCATCGTTAATCTGGTCATGGAAGAAGAAGACGTCATTTTAATTGTTGTAATACTAATTCCTTCTTAATTCGATGATTGTGATACTACTCTAATAAAGAAGAAGAAGAGACGACGAGTTTATTCCGAAAAGGAATAACGAATGAAGAGAGTTGAGTAATCCTTCTTCTTCTTATCAGGTCCTTCTGTCCTTTCATACTGAGAAAAAATCTTCCGTCCTGCTCGACCACCAATTTTTTCTCTCTCTCAAACAACAACAGTAGACTGCGAGAGACTATTATATATCTTCACAAAAATCACCTCAAACGCGAAACGCATTAAAAACAGAGAGCACTTACAGCAGAATTATTACGCGCGATGCCGCCCGAATTTTCTTCGTATACATTCTTCTTCGTATCAGTAGTAGAGATAGTATTAAAAGTATGTTGTCTCTCTCTGCGTGTATTTTTTCTTCTCTGTTTGTTGTTTCTTTCCCTCGTTTTTTTTGTTTTTTTTGCTTCTTTTTCAGCAGTCCATCTCGACCGCCAATTTCTCTCGCACCAGGACTCTTCGAGATATCTTCACACACACACACACATATCTAAACAACACACGCACACGCATAAGTAAATAAGAAAACAGTATGTTATCCGTTACGACCATCACTACCCCGATGGCGCCAAAGCTGAACAAAACTCGATTCACGCAAAAAGGCGAAAGCAGCGGCAAAGTTAGAAGAACGACATTAAAAACGACGACGATGGCGAAATTATCATCTTCCTCTTCGTCGGTGACGATTGCAAAATCAGCATCATCATCATCATCACATAACAACAACAACAACAACAAGAACATCAACAGCAGACGAGAACAACAATTTTTAATAAACAAAGGGAGAAGAAACACAGGAGCATTAGTAGTGAAAGCGAGCGAAGGTGGCGAGGAGGCAGACATTTCCGTGGTCGAACGTAAGCGCGACCTCACGGCTGGGGAATACGTGCAACCGGAAATCACCTCTCGCTCGACTGCGGGAAGATTAGTGCCAGAAGAAGGTTTCAACGCCGCGCGAACGTCGTTTGGGACGGTTGGTTTGTCCGTCGGTTTACCACTTTTGATTTACGGTTTCGGGGCGTATTTTTCGTTCCTACCAGGGACGGAAATTTCCGCGCTCATGCTCATCTACGGTTTTCCGATTTCTTTGATCGGTTTCGCGTTGAAATACGCCGAGCTGTTGCCGCTCGAGTGCGAGTCGTACGAAGACGCGGTGAACGTGAGAGATGATCAATCGACCGCGGTGTTGACGCAGTTAAGAAATGACGTGACGAGGTACAGATACGGAGACGAGCAACACTTGGAGGAGGCGATGAACATCATCTTCAAGTTTAACCGACCGGGCGGATTACAAAAGAGACAAAGACCGAAATTGGTCGGCGTGTCCGAACAAATGGTGAATGGAAGGTACGCGATCGTTTTGACCATGGAGTCGCCGAAAATTACGAAAGAAGAGTGGGACGGATTCATGGGTAAGTTTTCCAAGTTTTTCGGCCCGAACGTGGACGCGGTAGCCTTGGAGAAGAGCGAAGGCGTGGCGGAGATCATCTTGATTTCCAACGGCGGCGACGATTTGGGCGGCCCGGGTGACGATATGGAAGTCTTGCCGCCGCTCATGCCAGGTTTGCCGGCGAGGTACCAAAAGAGAGGCACGGCGTAATTATATCGCATCGTACGACAAAAGAGACGACGACGACGAAAGCATTCTTCGCGTGCGTGCTACACTTGAAAAAGATTCATCATTGCATTTCGCTTTTAGTACTAAAAGTATATAATATTTCTAAAAGTTATTACGTACATTTATTGGACGAGTACTGCCGGTACCGGTAGATGCGTATAATACAAAGATTCTTATAAAGCTTTACCGCTCAGTAAATCGTACGTTTGCTCGCTCGGTCGCACGCTATCTTCAGTAAACTTGTTACTTCTATACGCCGCACTCACCGGACTCCAGGCTAAACCTTCCCTGCTGTTCGGTTTACACCGCGCTCTAAACCGTAACTCCATGGAAATTCTACCTTTCGCGGCTTCCGAGCGCGCCTCCATGGGATTTTTCGACCCCTCGATCAAACTCTTCTTCGCGTCAGAATCCCACTTCCCGGACCCGTGCCAACAATCAAACGAATCAAACGCGACGAATGGTCCAGTCACCCACTCGTGCTCGTCGTCTGCGATGAGCTCTGGGCTCCCTCGTGCTAAATAATTCGGATCGGTCGCGTCGCCGAAATCTTTGCCTTTCTTGGTCGAAAACATATTCATAACAATCGGCGCCGCCGCCATCGGGTTCGATTTGATCTGCTCAAACGCCGACGGCGGTTTAATTTCGTTCCCATTTTCGTCTAAATTATCTTTCTCCGTTCGAATGTCGTATTTCCACTCCTTTGAGCCACCATCTTTCGGCAACAAGACTAACAACGGATTATCCCAGACTTGTCCGGTTGGATCTTTCGGCGTCCTCGAGATCCAAACGTTATAATACCGGTACGAATACTCCTCGGAATTTTCCATGGCTGTTTCCATCCAGTTCGGGGACTTGTAATCGATCGCATCTGGGTCTCGGTGTAATCTCGGCAACGGATTATATTTACAGTGCGTGAAATCGCCTTTTGGTCTTCTTTGCATAAAATCGATAGCGCGCGTCTTTTGAAACTCTGGTTCGTTTACGAATCCGACGCCGTTTAACACCTCGCCTCCAAACTCCGGCGAACACTCCTCCGGGAAACACTCCTCTAACAAAGCTTTTCCGGCTTCGAACGCTTCTGGCCACAGCGTGTGATGTCCGGCGTTTTTATTCTTCACGCCTATTCTGTCCCAGTCTTTTTCTATGACGTTCAACAATATTTTCAACTTTGGATTTTCGCCGTCGATTAACGAGACGTATTTCGAGCAGTTTCTCGCTTTTATTTTCTCCTTCGCCTCGTCGTTTACGAGAACGTCGCAGTCTTTGTTCCCATCTTTATACGGAACGGATAATTTCCTCGCTCTCGTCTCTTTCCCTCTGAGTTCAGTTCTTTGTGTCGTTTTTGTCGTCGCAGAAGAAGAAGAAGAAGAAGAAGAAGAAGAAGAAGAAGAAGAAGATGATGATGGAATAACTTGTTTTCTTCTCACGATGATTTTTCTCGATGATGATGATACGCGTCGTTTTGCGCTGCCTTTCAACAACGAAGGAGAAGGAGAATACGAATACAGTAATCTTGTAGTAGTAGTCGTAGTAATACTACTAGTGGTCAAACTCGTCGTCATCGTCCCACAAAAAGCGCGTGTAATAAAAACGTTTTGTGTGTGTGTGTTTTTGTGTTTGTGTGTGGAGGATAAAAGTGTTGTTGTTGTTTTTCCCTCCTTTTGCAAAGAGCAGAACAGACGGAAGAAAAAGAAAATTTTCGTTCGTTGGAAAAAAAATATGAAGAAAAACTGGCACACGCTTTTCTTCATTTGTTATATTTAACGCTCTTCTTTAAAAGTACCAACAACAACAACGTTTAGAACGTCACACACAAAAACACACAAAAACACACACACAGTAGTCGTAGTATAATAAAACAGAAGAAGAGAATGTCCTCCTCTTCCTCTTCAGCCTTCTTAAACTTCCTCTCGTTTACCGCGCAAATTCCTCTCAACGAGGGCGAAGATTTACGCTCCGCAGAAGCCAAAGGATTTACAAAGACAAAGTTAAGTTCGACGGAAGATTTAAAGCCTTCGTTCGACGGCTCGAAATGTTTCTCGTACGCGTTGACAGTACCGAAAGGGACGACGCACGTCGGGGTGATGGCGACATCGTTTAGTGGGCGCGCGCTTAAAATTAACGACGTGAATGGGAACATGTCCGTGGTTGAATTAATATCCGAGGCGAAGAATACGATTAAAGTGACGTTACACAACAACGAAGGGGAGGTGGAAACGTCCTACGAAATTCAAGTGAACGTGTCCGAAGAAGCGGCGAAGGACGGCGAAGTCGTCATGAAGGAGAAAGAGGTGCCGAAAGATACTAAAGCTGTTCACGCGCACTCGCACGACGGCGTGCCGTGCGATAAGGACCACTCGAAAGACGGCGAGCACACGGGTCACGGGCATTCGCATCACGCGCACGGTCACGGGGAAGAAAAGAAAGAGGAACACGGCCACGGACACCACGGCCACTCACACGACGGCGTGCCGTGCGATAAGGACCACTCGAAAGACGGCGAGCACACAGTCACGCGTTTTTGATTACCGGTATTCAAAAACCGGAATTCGCATCACGCGCATGGTCGCGGGGAAGAAAAGAAAGAGGAGCACGGCAAGATACATGCTCACGAAAAAAATTAGTCCTTAGATTCCTATAAACATGTAGTACATGTTATTCTCGCTAGCTACTGTAGTTATTCTAAAAGTATTTCTTCTTGTTCTTCTTGTCCTGGATGTTTGCTTTTTTTGGTGACGGGTCCTCCCGGCGGCGAGGATCCCATTCGTCTAAAACATTCAATGGAATTTCTTTCGGGTTTCTCGCGACGACGTAATGCTTTACTTGTTCTCTCCGCAACTTTTTGTGCATTCGTAAGGCTTCAATTTGGTCATCGCCGAACCCACATATCCAGAGCGAAAGAAACGGAGACGTTCGTTCACCTCTCCTTCCGACGTGACCTCTGCGTTTCTTCTCGATGCCATTTTCGTCGATGTTCTTATTCCTCAGTTTTGCTAAAGGTTTCGGCGTGAAGTAATAATAACGCTTCGTTGGCGCGATGTAAAATGGCAAGACTTGACCACGTTTCTTATGCATGTTCATATCGTCTTCAGCGTCTTCCTCCTTCGTGTTTTCTCTTTCTTCCGCTCCTTGCGCGCCTCCAGTCAAGAGCGCTGGCACGAAATACGGTTTACACACGACGTAGCTCGGAACGAGCATGAAATACGGCCGACCGAATTGCGTCATATTTTTAGCAGCAAACGTGACGCACTTCTCCACGTGCTCTTCCGAATACGGTGGGTTTGTCACGAAAACGTCGTGTTCGGGGACTTTGTTTTTCGCAACCATTTCGTAAAAGTCTTTGTTTTCGTTGATGACGTTCGGGAATCCGAGCTCGGTAAAGTTCAGTCTCGTCGCTCCAGCGCAATAATACGGATCGTAAATAATTAATTCAGACGGTTTCTTATTCTTTTGAGACGCGACAATGTTCAAAAAGTTTACGATGTCTTTGTGCGCCTCCAAGGACGTCTCGCAATGGTCGTCTGGATTGCACTCGAACGCATGGTTCACGTCTAACTTTACCGGCGTCGTGTGTTCTCGTTCTCGTTGTTCTTGCTTTTCTACTTCTTCTTCTTCTTCTGATGACGACGAATTATTCTTACCATCGTCGTCGTCTTGTTCCTCTCCGTCGCTGCTGCTGCTGCTACTATTACTACTACTATCACCATTATCAAACTTCCTTTTCGCGTTACCATCGTCTTTGTCGTCGCTCTTGATGACTGTTTTCGTCTTTGCGTCCCACGTGCCTACGCGCTTGTGTTCGCCGTTCCCGTCTCTCTCTTCGCTCGAATACACGACTAAACTTCTCTTATCTACGAGCACTAAAGTCCCGTCGTCTAAAGCCACGCCTTCGACTTCAAACGTCGCGTGATTCCTTTTCTTCGATTTCCTCGTTTCCGTTTCAGTTTCCATTCCCGTTTCTGTCGTTTCTTCTTCTTCTTCTTCTTCTTCTTCTTCTTCTTCTTCTTCTTCCGTTTCTGTTACGTCGCCGCCGTCACCTTCGTCTTCTTTTATTGACGCATTCTTTTTCTTCTTCTTCTTCTTCTTCTTCGCTTTCTCTTCCTCCTCCGTTGCCTTCGAAGAAGTGTTGTTGTTATTACTGCGTGCTTTTTCCATTCGCTCTCTTTCTCTCTTTCGTCTCTCCGTTTTCGCGCTTTGCGCGTCTCTCTTCTTCAGTCGTTTTCTCTCCGCCACATTCAGACGAGGAGGACGCTTTTTTTCTTCTTCTCCTTTGTCTTCTTTGTCTTCATCTCCTTCATCTCCTCCTCCTGTCACAACACTTTTCATTCTTCTAATACTCTCATCCTTCTCTTCTTCTTCTTCTTCTTCGTCCTCCGAAGAGGAGGAGTTGAATCGAGACAAGTCGTCGTCTTTCCTCTTCTTCTGCTTCTTCATTTTGATTGAAAATAAAATAAATGATGATTTTTTTTTCTTTCGATTTTTTTGCACAAAAACGACGCAACCGAAAGAAGATGATGATGAGAGCAACAACAACGAACAACAACAACAGCTTCTGTTGTAGTAGTACTTTCCACAACACTTTGTCTTCTTATTCTTCTGCCAGAAGAGCCCGCTCCTCGGCGAAAGCATCTTCTTCCTCTTCTTCTTCTTCTTCTTCTTCTTTTTCTGCGAAGAAGAAGAGCAGGAGTAGTGTTCTGACGAAAGCGACGACGGGTGACGGTGACGATGAAGATGATGAAAAAAAAGATGTATCGAAATCGAACGACGCGGTGGATAACGCCTTGTTCGGAAGAAAAACGGAGGACGAAGAAGACGGTTTAAAGAAGACGAAGAAGAAACAGTTGGGAAGTAAAGGGGTGAACTTGTTCGACCCGGCGGCGACGCTTTCCCGAGCGCTCACGAAAAGGTTTGGCATCGTCGGTGGGTTGTCTCTCGTGGCCGTGTTGGCGTTAGTGGAAGGCGGGGAGATTGTGAAATCGTTGTTGGAAATCGATAAAGACGTGGACGAGCAATCGGAGACGGTTTCAGAGAGCGGTTTGAAGATAAAAGACGTTCGCATCGGGGGCGGTGGTATGCCGAATAAAGGGAACTTTGTCGGCGTAGAGGTGAAGATGTCCAACGCGGAGGATCCAAACGTCGTGTACGTGGATACGAAGAAAACCGGGAAACCGATCGCGTTTATTTACAAGAGTGGGAAGCCGTTGTTGACGCCATTGTGCGAAGGGATAGTTGAAGGCGTGTCGACGATGAAAAGAGGCGGGATACGCGAGTTAAGAATACCGGCGGAGAAGTTAGGCTTTGGCGCGAACGACGTCGTGTTAGCTGACGGAACCACCAAAATTCCCGGAGGCACGGATTTGTTCGTTCGATTAGAGTTGGTCGATGTCACTTCGTACTATCAATAATTAATTACACAAGGGCTATAATAGGTATATTTTGTTGTATGTATGTAAGAAAATAATATGTGAACCTTAATTCTTTTTAAGCCCACGCTCTTCCCGCGGCGCCGTAGAAATCGTTCAAGTACCCAAGCGCGGCTTCGTCGACGACAACCTTGTCCGCGTTCAAGACGTCGTAGACGTTCAATTTGGTGATATCCGCGTGCACAACTCTCGCCATGTTTCTCGTGGCCAACTCAACCTCTTTTGGCGCATCCTTCGTGATGACGTACGTCTTCTCGTCGTTGACGTTGACCCCCCACGACTTCAAAGCGTCTTGAAACGCCTTGGACTTTGGCACGGTAACGCCAGAGTTGATGCCGTCGACGACAATCATAGAAGAAGCCGCAGATTGAATTGCCGTCGCCATCGCTAATCGTCTCTCTTTCTTGTTCATCTTAATGCTCCAGTCCTTCGGCTTCGGGCCAAACGTAACGCCCCCGCCCGGGAGTAACGGAGATCTCTTCGAACCCAAACGAGCGTTCCCGGTCCCTTTTTGCTTGTACGGCTTTCTACCGCCACCTCGAACTTCACTTTTCGTCAAGGTTGATGCCGTACCCTGTGTTTATGATGATATTACAGTAACAGAAGATTTCAAAGTCAGCGCGTGAGAACATCATGCGCCGTGGAGGTGCGCGATTTCATAAACAAATTTCGCCGCCTCGTGAGGCTGCAGATTTGGGCGCAAAAAGCAAGGAAACGAGATAAGAAAGAGGTTTTTAAGCGAAAAAATTTCGAGACGACGAAATCGGCGGAATCAGTTCCGGTACGACACACTTACCCTTCTCGCGTTTTGTCTAACCATGACGACGTATTTGTGCACAATCCCTTTCGCAACTTCGTTTCTGGCAACCTTCAAATCTAAGTTCGCTTCGCCATTGGAGGAGCCGTCAAACTTCACTTTTCCGACCGATGCGGCATTGACGCAAAATTTCGACGGGGTCGCTCTTCTCGTCGTCGCCGCCGAGGAGGTTGCGGTTTTGTTGTTCAAAGATTGGCCTCTGAACGACGCGCACAAGCTTTGCATGTTTGCAGTGGATGCAGTGAAAGACATTTTTGCGTGTGTATGTATCTACTTCTACTGTTGTTTCCGTACTACAAAAAGTGACGACGATTTTTCTTTCTTTCCCTCTCTCTCTCTCCATTCGCAGACAACAAACACTCTTTCCCTCGTCCTTTTTGGTTTTTTCTTTTTGTCTCTTTTCATTTTTTTTTGTTGGTCTCTCTGCTCTTCGGTTTCTTCTTCCGTCTTCAAAAATAAAATAAAATGAAGCAGACAACCACGGCGACGGTACTCGCGGACAACACGGCGAACGTGCCGACGACTTTAGTCTCTTACTTGCAACGACTGAAAGCTTTGGACGAGACGTCCGCATCTGTCAGCGATAAAGTGCACTCGGAGGTGGAAACTTTCGTTTTACGAGCTTTAGAGACAACAAAAACGAATCAGACGACTGGGAAGGACGACGACAACAACATCAACAACAAAAAACGGAAATTGAACGACGTGGACGAACAAGACGACGACGATTCAGACGAAGAGAGCAGGAAGAAAAAGAAAGAACTTCTCGAGGAACGCATCGACAAGAGCGTGAAATTATGCCTGGAAATCGCGGACGAGAAGTGCGCTTTAGCGGCTCGAGCGTACGATTTAGTCGACGAACACATCACAAAGTTGGACAAAGACTTGAGAGTGTTCGAGGACGAAGCGAGGAACAACACGAACGCGAATCCAAAAAACAAACCGAACGCGCAAGGAGGACAAAACGATAAGAAGAAGGATCAAGTCGGGTCGCCGTATTACGTGAACGAGGCCGATCCGAACGAACCGACGTACTGTTATTGCAAACGCGTGAGTTTCGGCGAGATGGTTGGCTGCGAGAACGATAAATGTAAAATAGAATGGTTTCACTTTTCGTGCGTCGGGTTGGACCCGACCGTAAAGTTGAAAGGGAAATGGTATTGCAAAGAGTGTAAACTGAATATGAAACTCAAGAAGAAATAATTTAGTAATAGAGAGAAAAGAGGAGGAAGTTAGCAGAGAGGGTAGCAGATTAATCGAAGTACGACGAGTAGTATCGATACGCGTAATAATTTTTTAGCATCTTTTAAGAATGAAGCAGAAGAAGAGAAAGTTATCAACGTCAAGAAACAGCTAATGGTTGTAACAGCGCAAACATGGGTCCTTTCGAGTAGGTCGTTTTAGATGTCGTCATCGACGACGACGACGATGATGATGACGATGTTGATGTCGATGACGTTGTCGCGTACATGCACATCTTCAAGTGCGTGTCGTCGTTTTTCATGCTCCACGGTCTCCGTCCTTTTCTCGGCGTCGTTATCTCAGCAACTTCTACGCGCTTCTTTCTATGCACGACGCGATCTTGCGGCTGAAGGACGCGACCCCCAACCATTCCTTCTAAAGTACACCATGTTGATGGATCCAATCGGGTCGTCGCTTTCTGCGGCGACGTATTCTTTTTGCGTTCTTCTATTCGTTGCTTCCTCTCTTCGTTCCTTTGTTCTCGTCGTCGGCGTCGTTCGAGCAAACGCGCTTCGCCAGTCAGCTGTGACAACAGAGATGACGGCGTTTCAATTCCATTAGTGTTGTTCGCTCGTTCGAGAACACCATCCTGTTCAACTTTTATCTTCTTCTTCCTCTTTGTCTCTTTTGTTTCTTCTCTTTGCCCTTCGTTCGTAAGAAGCAGTTTCTTATTTTGGACCAAGTTCAACGCTAAAAGTGTCGTCGTGTTTAAAGACACTTTGTTGTTTTGCGACGACGACATACTCGGCGACGACATTCGTTTCCGGCGGTTTCGATGATACTTTTTACGCGAACGCGTGTGTGTTTTTGTGTATTTCCGGAGAGTCAGTCAAAACACTACCACACGAAGCACCATCAATCGACAACAAACAACTCTATTTTTAGTTCGTGATTTTTGACGACTGTCGTGTATTTTCAAAACTGACATCTTTCGTTGTTTTTATGACAACAACAACAACAACAACAGAATTTTGTATCTCGACGAGCGAGTAAAATACGAACATATGTTGGACGAGGCCATGTTAGTAGAGAGCGGCGGCGGCGGAAAAAGCGAAACAACAACGTCTTCTCCTTCTCCTTCTTTGTCTTCTTCTTCTTCTCAGCTCGTCGTGGGGCCTCGATTCTCGCAGGATCTCAGTTTCCTCGTCTTCCCGCAAAACGCCGTCGAATGTGCTCTTTGTCTCACGCTTGCGTTTTTCGCAATCACAGTCTATCATACTTTTTCTTCACATCCCAACGAGTTATTAAAGACGCACATATTTAGCATGACTGGAGCGTTTGGCGTGTGTTTACCACTCGGGGCGTTAATCGCTCTCAAGCTGAGACGGTTTGAGGACTTGAGACGAACGAGAGCGTTGATTGTACACGCGTTCGTTCAATCTCTGGGAATTTTCTTTTTCAGCTGTGGAGTGTGCGCTATTTACGAAAACAAAGTGAGAAAAGGAAGCGATCATTTCACGACGCTACACTCAAAATTCGGTTTATTGACGTTATTCGTGTCCGTGTTCGGAGCGGTGGCGTTTGGGGTGATAGGATTTAAGAAGACCGGGGTCGCGCGGGTTGCGAAAATGAGCGAACACGCCGTCGCGCAAACAAAGAAATATCACCGAAACAGCGGCACGGCTGTCGTGTTGTTATCGTGGGTAACTATAACCTTGGCGTTCCACCACCCGGCCGTTACAGATGCGACGGTCAATTATTTGATAGTCTTTTGGTACATTCTTATGTTAATAGCTGCGACGGCGTTTATAGTAGTAACGAGAGGGCCAGAGCCGACGAGAGTTTTGTAGTCATTTTTGGAGATTTTTAGAGAGTAATAATAGGTTTTAGTTTCACAAATACACTTTACTAATGCTTTTGCTCCTAAGGCTTCTTCTTTATCTTCTTTCCATTTTACATACATCACATGCGCGAGTTGAGCCTAAACCCGCCTTGTTTGTTACACGATCTTCTTCTGTTTCGTTCCTCATTTTTCATCGTCTTCTTTTCGCGACTCGATTATTCTTTCACGCACGTCAATAAGTTGAACGCGATGGTGCCGTCTTTCAATCCTTTCGTCATGAGCGGCATGACCAGAGCGCCTCGCAACGTTTCCGGCCCAGATTTAAACAAACCTAATACCCCTCTCCAAGTCAACGCCGTTTTAATCACCGCTCGCCAAAACGGTCGCACCTCTAAACTCCAATCTTCAGTTTTGATATCTTTCAATCCTTCCGCTTTCATGAGCTTCACGTAATCGTCGCTCGAACACCACGCGGGTAAGTAATAAGCGTCGCAAATTCGTTTCAAAAGTTTCTGCTCGTCTTCTTTTAATTCAGTTTCGTTTTCTTTCAAGTTTCGGTGGCACCAAGTGACGATTAAAATTCGCCCGTTGGGGGCGCACACGCGCGCTAACTCGCCCACAAACTTTTTCTTGTCCGGCATATGTTCTCCTGATTCCATCGAATACACAAAATCGAATTTTCCATCCTCGAAGGGCATTTTTAACGCATCCGCGACTTGTAAGTTGACTTGTTGATCCAAACCTTGCTCCTCTCCGAGACGATTACCTCGAGCGACTTGCACCGGCGACAACGTGACGCCGGTCGCCTTCACGTCCTTCCCCCACTTTCGGGCGAAATATCTCGAGCTTCCACCGAGCCCACACCCGACGTCTAAGACATTCTTCTTATTCGAAATTGACGCCCAATCTAACGCTCTGTCGATCATGTCCACTTGCGCGGCTCGGTGATCGACGCCGTCCGCGGAGCCGTTCGGGTAATACCCGTGGTGCAAATGGTCGCCCCAAATTTCCTCCCATAACGGCGTGCTCTGATCGTAGAAAGCCGCGATGCCTTCGTTTAACTTATCGTCCTCTTTCTTCGTTTTAATCAGAGGTTCGACCAACCGTTCGAAAGCGACGCCACTGCCTTCAGAGGAGGACGACGAGGCACTGTCCGCGTTCGCGCGAAGACGACGACGAGAGGCGGAGAGTTCGTTATTCCGCCTCGAAAGAAACAATAATCGATTATTCGTATTACTGTTAGTACCACTGTTGTTTTTACTTCCTCGAACGAGAGAAGAAGATCGGTGCATCATCGAGGATGATGATGTAATCGTACCACTCATTATCGTCGTCGTGATGTTGATTATTGTTTCCCGAAGAATGATGTGATGTTCTTGTTCGTTGTTGCTTCTGAAATGACTCTTCTTAAGAGCGTTTTTTTGAGGGTCGCCTCGAGTGAAAACTCTTCTCTCAAAATTTGTCAAAATTTGCCTCAAAATCAGTTCAGACGTTGCACTTGAAACCACTCAAAATTGCGCTTCATTCATTCAATACTACATTTCTCTAATAATAATAATAATATTCATGGAAGCATCAACGACGACGAGTGCATCAAAAACACCCGCAGATTTCTTAAAATCTATCCGAGGGAAACGAGTCGTCGTGAAGTTAAACTCTGGAGTGGATTATCGAGGTATTTTGATAGAGTGAATGAATTTTGCTGTCTCACAAGGACGGAGAAAAAAGGAGATCGTTCGTTCGTTCGTTCGTTTGTTATTATACTTCTACACGACGACGCTTGTACACATCAATCGCGGTGTTGTTCGTGACATTGACACATCTTCTTCTTCTTCTTCTTTTTGTAAAACAGGAATTTTAGCGTGCTTAGACGGATACATGAACATTGCAATGGAACACACAGAGGTACGTACTGATTGTCGTCTTTTCTCGTAAAAGCAACGAGTTTTTAGAGAATCGCGCCATACTACTGAAACTAACGCAACATTTTTCTTCTCTTCATCTCGATAAAACAGGAATACGTCAACGGTCAGCTTAAGAACAAATACGGCGACGCGTTCATCAGAGGAAACAACGTTTTGTACATCTCTCTCGCCAAGTAGTTTAGTTTTCAATCGCTCGGCGCTCGCGAGAGAATAACGTTAAATAAAAATAGCCGTGGTTGTATAAGTAGTCTTACGTAGAAGAAGAAGAAGAAGAAGAAGAAAAGGAAGAAGAATTTTGTACTGCGCTATAGTAGTATGCATATGCACGCGCGTTATTGTTGTCCTCTCTTTGTGTGCTAATGTTTTTGTCTCGGCTGCGCGTTCTTTCTTTTTCTTCTCCACGAGTACTCAAAACTACACTTTATGTTTGTGGTGGAGGCTTTTTTTTGTCTTTGACCAAAAATTCGTCCAAACGGCAAAAGCACAAAACTTTCTTCCGATCGCCACATTCTTTTGTTTGGTTCGGTACGTTGTTTACACTACGTTGTCTCTTTCTTTTCGATCATCCCGTCGACGTCAACGAAGGGACGATCTCTTTTCGCGTTCGTCTCGTCTCGCCTTGTTGCGATCGGCGCAAAACGTCTCCTCGTTCTCGCGGGGAAAGAGGTGGAAAGATTATATACTCTTTTTGCGCGCCAAAAAAAGAAAGCTCCTTCCTCCTCTGTTGTTGGTGTTGTTGTCGTCGTGTGATCTCTCTTCTTTTTTATAACTACTTATGAATTATATTCGCGCGGGCTCCTTGGGCTTCTTCTCTTTTGTTCTTTTATTGCCTTCTCGTGGTTCAAACCGTCGAGTCGTCGTCGTCGGGAGGAGTCGTCTTCTCTCGTCGATCCTTTCTCTCTCTTTCACTCACACGCGCTCTCTTTCATCACTCTTAAAAAACAGGCACCTTCTCGAAGCGTCGATCGATCACTTCTCCAAACAGAAGACACACACAATTTATTTTCGTACATTTTTTGAATAAAGTAAAAAAAAGAATAATAAAAAGAAACGTATTATAAACATGGCTGAAGATGCTGAAGTTTCCGCGCTCGTGTGCGATAACGGTTCCGGTATGGTCAAAGCTGGTTTCGCCGGCGACGACGCGCCGAGAGCCGTCTTTCCGTCCATCGTTGGTCGCCCGAGACACCAAGGCGTGATGGTCGGCATGGGCCAAAAAGACTCATACGTCGGCGACGAGGCGCAAAGTAAGAGAGGTATTTTGACGTTGAAGTATCCGATCGAACACGGTATTGTCACTAACTGGGACGATATGGAAAAGATCTGGCACCATACCTTCTACAACGAACTGCGGGTCGCTCCGGAAGAACATCCGGTTCTTTTGACCGAAGCGCCGATGAACCCGAAAGCGAACCGCGAAAAGATGTGTCAAATCATGTTTGAAACGTTCAACGTCCCGGCGATGTACGTTTCTATTCAAGCGGTGTTGTCTTTGTACGCCTCTGGTCGTACGACTGGTATCGTTTTGGATTGCGGTGATGGTGTGTCGCACACCGTGCCAATCTACGAAGGGTACGCTTTGCCGCACGCCATCTCTAGAATCGATCTCGCCGGTAGAGATTTGACTGATTACATGGTGAAAATTTTAACTGAAAGAGGCTATTCGTTCACGACGACCGCGGAGAAGGAAATCGTTCGCGATATTAAGGAAAAGTTGGCGTACGTCGCCAAGGATTTTGAGGAAGAAATGGCCACGGCGGAAGGCTCCTCCTCTTTGGAGAAATCGTACGAGTTACCGGATGGTCAAGTCATCACGATTGGTTCGGAAAGATTCCGTTGCCCGGAAGTGTTGTTCCAACCGTCTATGTTAGGTATGGAAGCGGCGGGGATCCACGAAACGACGTACAACTCTATCATGAAGTGTGACGTTGATATTCGTAAGGACTTGTACGCGAACATTGTTTTGTCTGGCGGGACAACCATGTTCCCGGGTATCGCCGATAGAGTCTCAAAGGAGTTGACCGCTTTAGCGCCGTCCTCTATGAAGATTAAGGTTGTCGCGCCGCCGGAGAGAAAGTATTCCGTGTGGATTGGTGGTTCTATTTTGGCGTCTTTGTCCACGTTTCAGCAAATGTGGATCGCGAAGTCTGAATACGACGAGGCTGGACCTTCTATTGTGCACAGAAAATGCTTTTAATCAAACGAAGAAACTCCTATTACTTACACATACGCTTTTAAAAATATAAATGAGAAGAAGACATAGTTACTTGTAAAAGCGCGTGAGCTCGTTCTCCTTCTTTCTTCCTTTCTTTCTTTCTTTCTATATAACGTTTGTTTTCGATTTAGTATTACACAGCAACAGCTTATTAATAAGACCCTCTCATTTTTCTACTCTTACTTTTTTTCTCTTTCTCTTTCTCGGACACTCTGGATACTACTACTTACATGTCTTCGATCGCTTCGTTAATCTCCTCTATCGTAATCGTGCTGTCATCCCCGGCAAAATCGTTATCATCGGTGAGAAAAAGCATGCAGTGACACTCCTTTCGCTCGCGCATCGGGATGCACGGGCAGTTCCAGAAACCAGCCTTCACTTCGGCTTCTTTATCGTCGTAGTGACGGCACGGGCACAGCGGCGAGCCGAGAGTATCTTTGTGCTCGGCTAAACCTGTTTCATTAAAAGCGGCGGGACAAAGAGGAGAAAAGGAAATCAGTTGGATGATACAAATGAGATCGTGCGATAGTTATCTCGATCGTCATCATCATCGAGTGAATGCCCCCTCGTGAAGAGAATTTTTTCTTCTCTTCCTCTCTTTGGGTCGGAGATACACGCACAAACAGAGGAAAAAAAGCAATCGGAAAACAAACCGAAAGATAACGAAGAGGTTTGTGTGATAGATAAAAACGTACCCTGAATGACAACTGCGGTGACAGATTTGTCCATGCAAAACTTCGTTCCACTCGATCGCGCGTATTGTTCCGAAAACTTTCTCATGATCTCCAAGTTCTTCGCCGTAGGACCTTCGCATTTCGTCACCAGAGACACCTTCGATGACGAGGAAGAGTGACGTGATGCCATTCTGGTGGTCCTGTTCACGCGAACGGAGGAGGTGAACGCGGAGGAGGATCGCGCGGTCAAGGACGTTTGGGAAATAGCAAAGCTCATTTTAAATGCGTGATGAATAGTAAATGCGTGTGTATGTGTGTATATATGTGAAATATATATACGAGATAATATGCGCGCGCGATATGTCTTTCTTTGAAGGATTAGTGAAAGAGGAGTTCTATCTTGTTTTTTTGTGATACGAGAACAACACGTCGGCCATTTTTTTTGCCTCTCTTCTCTTCTCTCTCCTGCTCTCTGTCTCTGATTTTACTAAAAAAGGATTAGAAACAAAAGAGGAGGGAAGTATACCACCACGTACTCCTTTAGTAATAATAATAATAAGAAGAAAATATATGCGCGTAGTAGGTACCAGAAGAGGTTATGATGAATCGATCATAATAGTAGTATTAATAATAATAATGATATTCTCTTTTTTTTATTCGAGCGAACACGTGGCCCCGGCGGCGACAATTTTCGCCATCATAGCCTCAGCGTCGGCTTTCGAAAGACCTTTCTTCAAGACACACGGCGCGCCTTCGACTAAATCTTTCGCCTCTTTTAATCCAAGTTCAGTAGCTGCGCGGACTTCTTTGATGACCTTAATCTTCGAGCTCGCGTCAAAGGCATCGAGCTTGAGAGAAAACTCCGTTTGCGCAGCCTCCGGAGCCTGGGCGTCCCCGCCCCCGGCGTCTCCGCCCCCGGCGGCTACGTTTCCGCCGCTGCCTCCTCCTCCACCCATACCCATGCTACCACCGCCCATACCATATAACTGTTGGTCACTAATGCCCATTTTCTCTTGTAAAATGTTCCCCAAATCATTAATCTCTAACATGTTTAATTTCACAATCTCTTCGGCGAGTTTTAGTATTTTACTCGAAGGCGGCGTCGTGTTTTCACCCTTCGATAAATCAACGACGACGGTATCGTCGTCGACTGCTGCTGGTTTTGCCCCTTCTTCTCCTCCTTCCGAGGAGAAAGATTTCGTCGCAGACGTGGAAATCCATTTTCTAGTGTTACTACCGCGTCTCGCGAACGAAGAGGTGGAGGAGGAGGACTTTGTAAACGAGGACGACGACGCTCGATCGCGTTGGAGACCTTTTTTCTCCACAACAGAGAAGGCCGATCGAAATTCGCTTCGAGAAGAAGAGGAAGAAGAGGAATAGAGAGAGGAAAGCACTCTCGATGATGCAGTGAAAGAGGAAGAGGAAGAGGAGGATGCTGCTGATGCTGCTGCTGCTGATGATGACGCAGACAACAACAGGCCTCGTCCTCGTCGCGCGACCGTATTCATTTTTTTTTGTTTCCTTTTTTTAAACTCTTTGGAGGGGGGATGATGTGTGAAGAATTTGACTGATGAAAAAAAAAGAAGAGAAAAAGAAAAAAAAAGGGACAAAAAACCGCTTCACTCTCAAACCTAATTTTGTTGAGGGAGGTCACCAAAGTATCGAAACGCTTTATTCTAAATTCGGGTGGAACCCCCGCCAACCGATTTCTGATACATAAAGAGAAAGAGCACACGATGAGGACGGGAAGCACCACCGGCGGCACGTCCTCGTCCTTCGTCTCCAGAAGAAGAGAATTTTACGCGACTACTAGTACTTCTTCGTCGTCGAAGATGATGATGATGCATGTAATGAATATGAAAAGGAGGAGCGGATTAAAAAAAGGAGGAGATAAAATGACTCATCAGCGGCGGCGTTTGGAAAAGACGACCACCACGAGCGCGTTCTTCTCCTCTCCAGCACCTCCCGCGGAAGAAGAAGAAGAAAAAGAAGAGGGGGATTTTGTAACCTCGTCATCGAAGAACTCGCTCTCCGTGACCGTGGAAAATCCATCGCCATCATCATCGATGAGTAAAAATAGTAGAAAGAATCAGTGCACGAAAGTGTTCGTCGAAGGCCCGAACCGACGAGGCGAGTTGGCGTCCATCGCGTCTTCGCTGACCTCGTACGGGGTGGATATCATCTTCGCCGAAGCCGAAGCGATTGGCTGCGTGGTAGATTACTATTACGATGCTGCTTCTGTATCCACAAAGAAGAAAAAGAACGGTAGCGTTGCATCGAACGAGTCGACGACGACGACGACGAGAAGCCCTTCGTCCTCCTCTTCTCAGGAGGAGGAGGAGGAGGAGGAGGAGATTTCGTGCGCGAAGAATATTTTTTGGGTGCAACTGAACGACAAGATGCTGGACGAGACGCAACAGGAAGATTTGCGCGCGTTCTTACAAGACTCGCTGCTACCGGAAAACAATCCCACAATCGACGGCGAGACGAGCACGACTCAAACGACCGAAGACTTGTTCAAAAAGTACACGCCGGAGTTGACGCCGGAAAAGTTGTCGGGGACATACGTTGGAACGACGGAGAAAGTTCTCGCGAAGAATAAAGAGCAATTATCCACGATGCCGAATATTTATGGCCAAGCGGCGATGAGCGAGTTAAAATTGCTCCGGAAGAAACCAAACGCGCGACAGTTATTGTCGTCAGAGGCGAGAAAAGAGTCCGAAGCGGTTGTGCGAAGCGCGCAGCAGTTGGAATTGGCCGCCGCCGAACTTGCCGCTTCTGCCGCTGCGCTCGTTTCAATCGAACGTAAATCCGCGCAGCTAGAGTGCGATATGTTCGACGAAGAAGGTAAAATTTTGTCGAAAGAAGCGGAAGAAGAGTGCATGAAAGTAGATGAAGGAAGAAGCGATCTGCGCGCACTCTTTGAAAGAAGAATGGCGGCGATGGAAGCCGCGCTCGCGACGAGAGATCGGGTTAGAGATAGCATGAGAAAACCGTTCGGGGCGAACGGCGAGAAATCAAAAAACGCGTACGAAGATGCTGCCGCAGCCGCTGCGTTGAGACCGCCGGATTCCCCATCGATAACTGTTGATGCGGACTTTCTAGCCTCCGAAGCGTTTCAGAAGTTCGCCGAGGAAACGGACACGGTGGTGCCGTACTTGGACGATTTGGATTTACGACGAACCAGAGCACAACGAATATCTCCCACGAAGGAGCTGAAAGAAGCTTTAGTCGACAAGCGTTTGATCGATGTCAGAGAAAATGCAGTAAAGGAAGAGGAACTCACGGTGACGCAACCGCCACTTTTTTCGCCGCTCGCGAGACCTTTGCCCTCCACGCCGTGCGGAAACGGAAAGGAAATTATTCTGCAAGGATTCAATTGGGAATCGTGTCGCTCGGGCGAGAAGTTCTCTCAAACATGGTACGACCGCATCATAGAAGAGTCTTCGGATATAGCCAGAGCTGGATTTACCGCGGTTTGGATGCCACCACCGACGACATCCGTTTCTAAAGAAGGATACATGCCGACTGATTTTTACAACTTGAACACGTTTTACGGTTCCGAAGAAGAGTTGAAGGAGTGCGTGAAAACACTGAACGAAAAAAGCATAACTGCGGTCGCGGATATCGTAATCAATCATCGATGCGCGACTCAGCAAGATGAACAAGGACGGTGGAACATTTACGAAGGAAAATTGGCTTGGGATCAGTCGGCGATTTGCTCGGGCAATCCCGCGTTTGGCGGCACCGGGAACCCGAAGACGGGGGAAGATTACGGTCCGGCGCCGAACATCGACCACAGAAACGAGTCCATCCGAAACGACATAAAAGAGTGGCTAAACTATTTGAGAGATGAGATTGGATTCCGCGGTTGGAGATTTGATTTCGTTAAAGGATATAACGGGGTGTATTCCGGCGAGTACGTAGAAGCGACGAGACCGTTTTTAGCTTTTGGAGAGTTTTGGGACACGTGCTCGTACACGGACGGTATTTTAGAGTACGATCAAAGAAATCACAGACAACGAACGTGCAACTGGGTGGATGCGTCCGGTGGTAACACAGCCGCTTTCGATTTCACCACAAAAGGTGTCTTGCAAGAAGCGTGCGCAAAGGGAGAATATTGGAGGTTGATGGATCCAGACGGTCGACCGCCTGGATTGTGCGGCATATGGCCGTCACGAGCGGTGCTCTTCCTCGAAAATCACGATACCGGATCAACTTTACAGCATTGGCCGTTTCCATCACACAAATTGGAAGAAGGCTACGCGTACATTTTGACGCATCCTGGAACGCCGACTATTTTTTACGACCACTGGACTGCTAAAGAAACAGTCATGGTTGATGGGACGCAGGCGGCGAACGGACAGTTACGAGAGTGTATCGAAACACTCATTAAAATACGAAAGCGAGTTGGTATCTCTTCTCGAAGCGCGATACAGATCATGGACTCTATCAATGCGGCCAAAGGTTACGCCGCACGCATCGGAGCGCGCAGAAACGTTAACTCGACGAACAAAGTCACCGAAGGCGCGTCTTCGGATCTCGATCCTGACGAACCGTCCATCTGTATGAAGATAGGATACGACGAATGGTCACCGAATCAAACTCAAGTCGGTGGTCGAGAATGGAAATGCGTGGCATCTGGAGAAGGCTGGGCGGTTTGGGAAGACAAGGCGTTTATGAGCGAAGAAGATGCGTTATGAATAGAATGCAAAAATAGTTTAAACGTAGAAAACAAAATAGCTCGCAATATATATAAGTACATGTGAAACAAAAGATAGATTCGACGACAATGCCAAAGAGTAAAATCTGTTATCATCATTACAAAGCGCAACGCTAAACTCAAATTCTAAATTCAGAACATAAACATGTCATCAAGCGAAAAAAAAACTACTCCTCTTACGAAAAGCTGCTTCTCTCTCCCCGTCTTTTTTGTTGTTGAAAAAATCTCGGTATAAGTGAACTACACTATACTACGCGCGCGCGTAGTATTTAGTAGAAGCCGAAGCCCTTGGCCGCGTTGGTCAAGACGTTCGCGTGAACCGGGTCCGCGGTGTGCGCAGTCCAGTTGGCGATCGGACCTTCTTGGGTCGCCAAGGCTTGGAAGATGCAGCCCAACCACGCGAACATGGACAATCTGCAGTGCTTCAATTCCTTGATCTTCAACTC
>ENA-OWPI01000313-OWPI01000313.1-marine-metagenome-genome-assembly--contig:-NODE-313-length-72672-cov-4.669344_pt1 | contig 72672 bp, 73 predicted proteins | sample MGYA00238138_ERZ651775 | MGnify/ENA primary metagenome ERZ651775 (study PRJEB26906, sample SAMN06265043) | marine metagenome | isolation source: Helgoland LTER site | place: Germany:Helgoland, sampling...
AAATTGTAGCTATGGGCATGGGTATTCCAGCAGGAATTGCTGCTGCTCTTAGATTTCCAAATAAACAAGTTTTTTCTCTTGTTGGAGATGGCGGTGCCTTAATGACTGGCTCTGAACTCGCTACTGCCGTAGCTCAAAAAGCAAAAATAAGAGTGATAGTGGCTAACAATCAGCATTACGGCACAATTCGTTATCATCAAGAGCTGCATTTTCCTACGAGAGAGCATTACGCAACAAACCTAGTAAATCCTGATTTTGCCAAATACGGTGAGAGTTTCGGGTTAAAATGTTTTACTATTGAAAAAGTTGAAGAAATTATCCCTAAAATAAAAGAGGCTATGAACGTAGACGGCCCATCATTAATAGAGTTTAAAATGAGTTTAGAATTAAACACCAGCACCACAACTATTACACAGTTACAAGTTATGTAATTTTAAATTTATTGAGGTGTAGCTTCTTCAAATACGAATGTACCAGAAAAAGGTGCGCTCCCAAATGTATTTGGCCAATTTCCAGCATCATTACTATCTTCCATATTTATTCCATAATCAGTTAGAATAAAGTTAAACTGCATTTTCGTAGTATTAGCTGTTATCGTTACAGGAGTAGTTAAATTAATTACTCCTACTAATTTACCATTTTTATCACAAACTGGATTAGTGAATTCTGTATGATGACTTCTTTCTAATCCTGCATTAGTTAGAAAAGCATCAATAGTTCCTATCGGAATTATTGCACCAGCGTATCCAGACACACATTCGCCACCACCAAAGTTAGTTAAGTTATCAACTAAATCAGTTGGACCACTGGTATAAACATTCCCATCACTTCTTCCAACATATGTGTTTCCATCTGAACCAGTAATTGATACATTAACCGTAAATGCTTTCCCCAAAATAATGTAAGGAAAACCATATGTTCCATTGTCTGCTCTTGTGTTGGTTCCTTCTAAAGAAGCGCCTCCACCAATTGCAGCGGCAACATCAACAGCAAAGCCATTAGTTTGATCACTGGCTAGAAAAGTTGTTTGACATGTTGATTTATCCATTGTTACTAAATCGGTTTTAGTTCCATCACTAGTAAAAGGATGAGAAGTACATAGTCCCATTTCAAAAATATTTATTAAATATTTAGAAGGAGTAGTTCTGCATGACCCCTGATCAGCAGATATCATGTTCCCAGTTGTAGAACATGCTGGTACTGATGCTCCTTCAGAACCGTTTTTAAGAGTAGCGTGTGCACTGTAAGAAAATAATTTAACATATAAGCTTAGAAATAATATTTTAATTGCACCTAACATATTAAACTCCTCCTGCTGTAGCTACAAAACCTGTCTGAATTACAATTTGATTTTTACGTCTAACTTTTTCAAGCATCTTGTCTTTCATTGATGTGGTATTAAAAGCTTGATCAGCAATTAAACTTTCAACAATTTTTTCTTTTTCAGATTTAGCACCGCCTAAACCGATCTTGTAAGTAAGATTGACAAAATCAACGTCTGCACCTGTGTCAAAGTCTTTGGTACCAGCTTCCAATGTTATATTAGGAGCTATAGGTGCATTAATCTGTAAACTATAAGTGTTCCCTTTTGTATCAGAGGTTTGATATCCTTCCCATTTCCAATTTTTAACAAATATCTTAGCTGACGGAATATAAGGAACTTGTCCACCTACCTCTACTTCATATCCATCTAGAGCTCTTTCTGTATTTCCATTCTTACCTGTCTTTTCTCCACTTATAGCAAAATACTTATTAGCATTAATTTCAAAGACTGAGCTTCTTATTTCTGCGCCAACGCTCATTCTTGAATGTTCGTAAGTGCTTTCATAATCATGAAATGCATTTACTCCATAAATCCATTTTTCATCGTCAGTAAGTTGTCTATAACCAATACCTAAGTTGATTGTATTTCGATTATTTTGTCTTATGATTGAGCCTTGGAAAAAAGTTAAATCACCTTCAGCACTATTTTCTGAAATTGGATTAATCGTAAGCAGGGTGAAATTTGGATCCGCACCAGTTCGACCTTCTATCGTCAATTCAGTATTTGTAAACAATGAATTAAAGCCATCTTCAAACTTTTGAATGGTTTTATCAATAATCGTGTCTTTTAATTTATCAGTGTTACCGGCTGCACTCACTTCTAAAAATGTTAGTGGTAATGCCAAGAATGACGTCAGGAAAACAGATTTAATATTCATGATTATTTCCACCTAAAATTGATTAATATTATTAAATAATATTACAAGAAATTTAATAGAACAACATAAATTTATCTATTTATAGGTAATTAATAATCATGATATTTATTAAATCAGAATTAATTTTTTTAAAGCACTTTATATACTTCAGTATGATCTGGGTTCCCCCCAAGTTCTTCTAGTGATTTTGATAAGTAATGAGAAACGCTTTTTGATAGAGGGTTTTTAGTGGTAAAGTCTTTAATTAAACTATTGGCAATTGAGACATCTTTAACCATTAAATCAAGAGCAAAACCTGAGTTATATTTTTCTGAAACTACAAATTTATCTAACTTTACCTCTGTAGTGTTATTTTTACCCGTAGCTCCATTAATAATTTTTAAAAAATTTTCTGGCTCAATACCAAAAGACCGTGCAGTTGCTAATGCTTCAAAGCTAGCTATTAAACCAGCGGCAGACACATAATTATTTAATGCCTTAATTGCATGCCCTGAACCTAATGGCCCTGCAAACTGTACTTTCCCCATTACTGATAAAATATTTTCAACAATTTTTATATGCTCAACTTTACCACCAGCCATTATCATTAAATTACCGGTTTTGGCTCGAGCAACTCCTCCAGAAACCGGCGCGTCTAAAAAATTTATACCTTTATCTTGTAAAGTTTTACCTAGTTGTTTCGTTTCACGAGGATCACTTGAGGACATATCTATTAGAATTGATTTTGTATTAAAATCTAACAACTCATTTGTAACTTGTGCAACAATTTTGCTATTAGGAAGCATGAAAATTATTACATCCATATTTATCAAGTCGTTAATTGAATTAACTTGATTAACCCCAGTTGATTGTTCAATTTTTGAACCAACGTCATATCCAAAAACATTATAGCCTGCTTTAACTATTAATGGTGCCATCACTGATCCCATAGCACCTAAACCAATAAAGCCGACATTTTCTATTTTCATAACGTTTCCCTTTAATATTTAAATTTTAATTATATTCCTAAACACCAAACTCTCGATTTCAGAAATAGAGTATCCAATACTAAGCAACATTTCCTTTGTATGTTCTCCAAGGTTAGGGGCGTGGAGTGTTTGATTTTCAATGTCACTATTATAACTAGTAGGAATACTTGGATAAAGCAATTCACCCTCAGTTGGATGATTGTTTGTTTTAAAAAACTTTATTTCTTTTAAATGTTCATCTTCAAAAATATCTTCAGGAAAATTAACTTTCATTGCTGGAATATCACTCTTTTTTAAATTAATTATCCAATAATTAGTATCTTCTTTTTCAAGAGCATCTGAAAGAATTGAATACAACTGATCAATATTTTCATTTCTAGACTTTAAAGACGAAAACCTTAAATCCTGCAAAACATGTTCTTGATCAATTAATTTAAAAAACCTTAACCACTGATCATCGCTATAAGGAAGAACAGCAATATATCCGTCTAGTGTTTTATAGGGCCTTCTATTTGGAGAAGATTGTCTTGGATAAATTGGAGGAGCTTTAGGAGGAATAAAATTATAACCATATAAATGCTCTACAAGAGAGAAATCCACCATGGTCTCCATCATAGGCAATTCTAATTCTGCACCTTCTCCATCTTTAGTACGTTGAAACAATGCTGCAACAATAGACATTCCTAACATTAATCCCGTTACTTTGTCTGCCGTTGCTCCAGCCGTATAACTTGGCTGGTTTGAGTAAGCTTCTTGATAAGCTGCCATCCCACTTACAGCTTGTATGGTATCATCAAAGGCTGGTAATCCTGCATAAGGACCTTTTGATGAAAACCCTACTGCATTAGCAGTAATTATATTAGGATTAATTTTTTTGAATTCTGCGTGTGTAAGGCCAATTCTTTTCAAAGCGGCTTTTCTTATGTTTGAAACAAAAACATCGGCACTTTTTATTAATTTTTTAACAATTAATTGACCATCTTGAGTTTTTAAATCTATACATATACTTTTTTTATTTCTATTTATATTTAAAAAAACAGCACCCATTCCTTTATTGACACCAGGCCCAATATATCTTGTGTTGTCACCCTCTAACGTTTCAATTTTAATTACCTCAGCTCCCATGTCTGCAAGTAATCTAGTACAATACGGGACCATCAAAATGGAAGAAGCATCAATAATTTTTATGCCTTTTAAAGGTCCGTTTTTCATGCCTAAATCCATTTGTTCATTATAAGTATTGATAGCTATTACAGAAAATAAAGAGTAATAAAATTTTAATTTAAAAAATCTCATTTAAGTTACAAGATTTTTCTTAAACTATTGTATAAATATAAATAAAAGTAAAATTTATTTGAGTTATCAATGATTAATTTAGAAAATTTAACCATCCAAAGAGGTTCCAGAACTATATTTTCTGATTTTAACTCTGTGATAGAAACTGGTTTAGTGACAATCATAAAAGGAGAAAATGGATCTGGAAAATCAACACTATTAAGAGCACTAGCTGGCTTTACCCCTCTAGAAAATGGTAAAATAAAACTAAATAAAAAAAACATTCTTTCAAGCACAGCAGAATGGTCTCAAAAATTAATTTTTATTGATACTAAAAACGGCTTATCAACAGATTTAACTATTATAGAAAATCTTAAATTTTGGGTGGCTATAAAAGGATGGTCAACCAGTGAAGAAAATTTAAAAAAAGCCCTTAAAAGCGTAAATATAGATAAGTATGCTAATTTATTCATATCTCAATGTTCTGAAGGTTTAAAAAAAAGAGCAGCGTTAGCGAGGTTGTATTATTCGTTTATCAATAAAATAGATTTTTGGATATTAGACGAACCTACTAATGAATTAGATCAGCCAAGTCGTGTATTATTTCAACAATTAATTTCTAGCTTTTTAAAACAAAAGGGTACTGTCATTATAGCCAGTCATGACTTAAATATTTTAGAAAAAAAATTTAATATCATAGATTTAACCTTATTAAATAAGCGGAATATAAAATGAAAACCTCTCATTCAAGCTGGACTTATATATTTATAGCTCATATGAAAAGAGACTTTTTAACAAATTCTCGTTCTTTAATTGATTTAATTTCTATTATTGGTTTCATGCTTTTAATAATTTTGTTGTTTCCTCTTGGTATTGGTCCAGATAAGGAAAAACTGGGTATTGTATCTAATGCAATTATTTGGATTGGTTTAATAATAGCAATATTACCTTCTCTAGAAAAAATACTTCAGAAAGACTACGAAAGTGGGTGGCTAGATCAAATTGCAACAACAGATGTCCCACTTGAAATAGTTTTATTGTCTAAAAGTATTTCATATTGGTTAATAGTATTAATTCCTACAATCCTTTCATCCCCATTATTTGCAATTTTATTAAGTATGGAGTTGAAGTATTTACCTTGGTTGATTTTAAGTATGTCTATAGGTGGTCTAGGAATTTCTTTAATTGGATTAAATGGATCTGCTTTAATATTAGGAGCGAAGAGAGGAAACATTTTGTTACCAATATTGATTATACCTCTGATGATACCTATTTTAATATTTGGAGTAGGTATAAATGAAGCTGTTAAAATAGGTGAATCTCCTTTCGGTAACTTGTTTTTATTAATGGCTTTAACTTTAATATATCTAGTAATATCACCATTTATTTCTGCCTTATTAGTAAGAATTGCTATTGGTAGGTGACTAAAGTTTACTTAGAAAAAAAATGTGATAAAAACTTGTTAGTACTATACAATATAAGAAGGCTCAAAACACATGTTTGATTGGTTAGCAAACCCAAATAGATTCAAAAGAATTACCAACAAGCTCGAACCTTTTTTAATCGTCATTTCTGTTATATTAATTACATTAGGATTATATTTCGGTCTTTTCGATAGCCCTAAAGATTATCAACAAGGTGATGCCGTTAGGATAATGTATGTTCATGTTCCTTCAGCTTGGCTTGCTTCATTATTATTTCTCAGTTTAGCTATTTCTTGTGTTTTTTATTTGGCTTGGAAACATCCATTAGCAGATATAATTTCAAGTTCTATTGCACCTATTGGAGCAATGTTTTCACTATTAACTTTAATAACTGGATCATTGTGGGGCAAACCAATGTGGGGAACTTGGTGGGTTTGGGATGCAAGACTTACTTCGATGCTTGTATTATTCTTTTTCTATCTTGGTTATATTTTATTATCTAACGCTTTCGAACGTAAAATTGATGGTTCAAAGTCTGCGTCTGTTCTTGCTATTATTGGTGTTATTAATTTACCAATAATAAAATTTTCAGTTGATTGGTGGCATACATTACATCAGCCATCTAGCATACTAAGATTTGACGGCCCCTCTATCGACAATCAAATGCTTCTTCCACTAATTCTCATGATAACTGGATTTAGTATATTTTCTTTATATATAATTACCATTAACGTTAAGACAAAGTTAATAGAAAAAAAATGTGAAGCTCTACTTTTAAAATCAAACCTTAGGGAATTTGTATAAATAGGATCTCATATGGAAAATATATCTTGGATCATGGAAGGTTATAATATTTATATATGGCCTAGCTATTTTTTAACACTATCTAGTTTAGCTTATTTACTTTTTCTAGCTTTTTACAAATTAAAAAAAGCAAAAAAATTACTAAGCCATCTAATCAAATCTAACACTTAATTTTAGCAGTTGAGTAAAAATTTAAATCAATGAACCCCAAATACAGACGGCTTATAATCATAGTATTTATAACATTAACCCTAGGCTTAGCTACTAAGCTTATATTAATGGCATTGGAAGAAAATATTATATATTTCTTCACTCCTAATGAAATTAAAGTCAAATATGGAAACAAACAAGATATTCAAAAAAAAATTAGAGTGGGAGGCCTTGTTCTTGAAAACTCTGTAATAAAAAAAGATGGTACTACTAAATTTAATATAACAGATAGAAGTCATCAAATAGAGGTTTTATTTGATGGACCGCTTCCAGATTTATTTAGGGAAGGTCAAGGTATAGTAGTTGAAGGTATGTTTCAAAATAACAAATTAATTGCAAGCCAAGTTCTTGCTAAACATGATGAGAATTACATGCCTCCTGAAGTAGCTGACGCTCTTATAAAAAATGGGGTTTGGCAGGGAGAAAAAAAATGATCCCTGAGATAGGTCATATTTTATTGATACTTACGTTTGTTGCTTCAATACTTCAAGTCCTTTTCTGGTGTTTTAATATTAAAAAAAGCGATGATATCACTATAAACGTTCTTATAAAAAGTACTTTCATTAATTTTGTATTTATACTCTTTTCTTTTGGAATTCTCGTTTATAGCTTTATAATTTCTGATTTTTCTTTAGTTATTGTTTCAGATAACTCACACACTCTTAAACCTCTAATTTATAAAATCAGCGGAACGTGGGGTAATCATGAAGGCTCATTAATGTTATGGATATTAATATTATCGTTTTTTACATTTTTAGTTTCTAGAAAAAAACATCAAATACCTTATAAACTTTTGTCTTCAATAATTGGAATACAGACAATAATTTTATGTTTATTTTTGTCATTTATTTTATTTACTTCAAACCCTTTTGAAAGACTAAACGTTTTGCCAATAGATGGTAATGGCTTAAACCCCTTACTTCAGGATCCAGGTTTAGCACTACATCCACCACTATTATATTTTGGATATGTTGGTTTATCAGTATCTTTCTCATTTGCAGTTGGAGCATTAATTACTGGAGAAATTAATAAAGAATGGGCACGCCAAATGAGGCCTTGGATAACAATTGCTTGGTCTGCTCTTACAATTGGAATAGCACTGGGAAGTTGGTGGGCTTATTATGAATTAGGATGGGGAGGCTGGTGGTTTTGGGACCCAGTAGAAAATGCGTCTTTTATGCCTTGGTTAATTGCAACTGCTTTATTACATTCTGTAAGAATACTAGAAGTTAGGTTTATTTTGATCAACTGGACAATTTTACTGTCAATATTAGGCTTTTCATTTTCTTTATTAGGAACATTCATAGTTAGATCAGGATTGTTAACTTCAGTGCATGCTTTTGCTTCAGATCCGTCAAGGGGACTTTTTATATTAATTATTTTAGGAATTGCAACAGGCGGTCCTTTAATATTATACGCAACTAAAACATCGCTATTTAAAGAAGATAAAAGTCAGTTTAATATTATAAGTAAAGAAAGCGCTCTTCTTATTAATAACCTATTTCTTACCACAGCTGCAGCAACAGTTTTAATAGGAACATTGTACCCATTATTTCTTGATGCATTTAATGGAAATAAAATTTCTATTGGTCCTGCATACTATAATGCAACCTTCGCACCTATTATGGCCCCAGTAATTTTGTTAATGGCAATAGCTCCTTTCCTAAGCTGGGGAATAAAAAAACCAAATAAAATTGCAAAAAAACTTATTTTTCTTTCTGTAATTACTTTTTTGGGTGGGCTGGGACTATTTATGATTGATGAATCTTCTTTGTTTTCTATAATTTGTGGATCTCTTGCTATATGGCTACTTACAGGTGTAATTGTTGATTTGACGTTTCAAATAAAAGCTACAAATTTAAGATTGAACAGTTTTAAAGCTATATTTTTGTATTTTTCAAAAAATAATCTTGGAGTACATATTGCTCACATGGGGGTTGCTGTTTTTTTAGTAGGTGTAACAGGAGAGCAATTTTATAAAACTGAATTTAATATTAAAAAAAATGTTGGAGATATTATTAATGTTGGAAATAAATCATTAATATTTGATAAAGTTGAAACTTTACCTGGCCCAAATTATAAATCTGAAACTGCTACATTTACTCTTCTAAAAAACAAAAAAATAATTGACGTATTAAAACCAGAGAAGCGCTTCTACCCAATTGAGAAAAGTCAAACGACAGAAGCGGCTATTCTAAGTGATTTCTGGGGAGATACTTATTTAGTATTAGGAGATGGTAACAAGGAAACTGGGTGGTCGATACGAGTTTATTTCAATCCTCTTATTTCGTGGATTTGGGGAGGGGCAGGCTTTATGGCACTTGGTGGTTTAGTGTCGATATTACAAAGTAGAAAATCTAGGAAAAAACTTAAGAATGCTATTTAAATGAAATCTAAAATCATAATTTTTAACATATTACCTCTTACATTATTTGCGTTGATATTAGCAGTATCAGCATTAGTTTTGTATGAAGTTAAAAAAAATCCTTCAAATCAAAATTTAATTAATTCTCAACTAATTGGCAAAAAAATACCAACAATAAAAATTGAAAAGATAGATTTTTTTCAACAAAAAGTTAAAGATCAAACTTTAAATATTGATAAATATAAAAATAATTTTTTTGCAGTTAACTTTTTTGCTTCTTGGTGTGCACCATGCAGGGTTGAAGCTCCACTAATTGAAGAATTGTCTAAACTCATTCCTGTTGTTGGTATTGCCTATAAAGATAAAGTAAAAAATACTAAAGTATTTTTAGAAGATTACGGTAACCCTTATGACCAGATTGGATTAGATGACTTTGGAAAAATAGCCATAGATTGGGGAGTCTATGGTGTACCAGAAACGTTCATAGTTAATACTGATGGTAAAATAATTTACCGTCATGCTGGACCACTTTTATATAATGTATTTAAATCCGAAGTCTTACCTTTAATTAGAAAAAAATAATAGAATGTTAAAAAAAATAAATTTATTTATATTTGTATTTTCTTTATTTTTCGTAACAGCTCAAAATAATATAAATATAAAAGAAAATTATGTTAAATCTGATTATGTTACAAATAAAACAAGAGAAATTGGGCAAAACATTCGATGCCTTGTATGCCAAAACCAAAGTATAGACGATTCAAGCTCTCAAATCGCTCAAGATTTACGAATTTTAATAAAAGAAAAAATTGAGACAGGTTCTACTGATAAAGAAATTTATGAATATTTAAGTAATAGATATGGAGATTATATACTTTTAAATCCTCCATTAAAAACTAATACAATATTATTATGGTTTTTACCTTTTATAATTTTGATATTGGGTCTGTTTTTGGTTATGAAAATTTTAAAAAAAAGTCGTTTTAAATAGAAATAGAATCTATGTTATTTGTTATAATTTTTATAATTACTATTATTTCTATATTTTATATTTTTCAAAATATAAAACATACAAATTATTTGCAAAACAAAAGTGGAAAATTGAAATCACCTCAGTTGTTATTTGTTATTTTCGCTATATTTATATTTTTTTTAAGTTCTAGTATTTACTATAAAATTGGTAATCCATTTATCAATATGGAAAAATTAAACGCCTCTAAGTTAAAATTAATCCAAAGTGAAAATAAAAAAAATAGTATGTTTTTCAAAAACCTTAAAAAATTCAATGAACTGCTTTCAAAATCTAAAACCGACCCCAACAATTTAAATATTCTTTTAAATTTGGCCTCTACTGCATCAAAAATAAATAAAACAGAGGTTGAAATATCTAGTTTAAAAAAAATATTGTCTATAAAAAGTACACCGAAATTAAAATCTTTGTTGGCTCAGGCAATGGTTAAAAAAGCAGATGGTCAAGTAACATCAAAGGCACAAAACCTAATAAATCAAGCCTTAATTGAAGACCCCTTTGATCCAGGTGCAAATTTTTTAAATGGACTAGCTCAATCTCAAATTGGAAATGAAGAAGAAGCTTTCAAAATATGGGTTGATCTATACAAAATCACTAAAAATACAGATACATGGAAAAATGACCTTGAGGTAAATATAAGATCTGCAGCTAAAAATTTAGGTATTAGTAATAAAGTTTTGGAGAATAAATTTAAAACAAACTTAGATTATAAAAACTCCATTACACAAGATATTTTAAATTCAACTGAAGAGAACCAAAAGATAAAGATAGATCAGATGGTAGCTCAACTTGCTGATCGTCTAACAAAGTCTAAACAGGACTTAGATGGATGGCTAAAATTATTTAGATCATACAAAGTTTTAAATAATAGAGAAAAGGCCCTAGATGCAATAAAAGTAGCGATCGAAATAAGTCCGGACAACATAGCTTTAAAACAAATGTTATTAAAAGAATTATTACCCCCTTCTGTCAAACCTAACTTTACATCAGAGGTTAAAAACATTATCGCAGAAATTTTAATTTTAGATTCTACCAATATAGATGCTCTATTTTTTCAGGGTCTTAACGCTTTTACTGAAGGAGATAACAAACTAGCCACTCGTTCTTGGAACAAACTTTTGTCTAAACTCCCAAAAAATTCTCCTATGAGATTAGAGCTTTCAAAAAAGCTCCAATCTATAGAAGGTAAAAACTAATCTTTTTTGATTTGATGTTTTTGCATTATGGGTAAAGATAACAAACCAAAACCAAGAGACAACACTGGTATTCCAAAAGCTTTGAAAGAAACCCACTGATCAGTTGTTAAACTTCTCCATGCAATTTCATTTGCAATAGCCATTATTATAAACATAGCTACCCATAACCATGTCAACTTGTTCCATCCTTCTGGTGTAAGGCTAACCGCTGATTTCATAATAGCAGCAAGTGGGTTTCTTCCTAAAATTTTTCCAGAAGCAAGAACGCCAGCTATTATTATTGAAACAATAGTTGGTTTTATTTTAATAAAGAAGTCGTCATCAAAAAAAATTGTTAAGCCACCAAAAAATACAACTGCTACGCATCCAGCAGCTGCCATCATTGGAATATTTTTGAACCAATACCATGAAAGAGCAAGCGAAAATAATGTGCTTATTACCAAAACTGTAGTACCTGCCATAATTCCATAGAAATAATTTACCCCAAAAAATAATAACAAGGGTCCCATCTCTAGAATAGATCTATAACCTTCTTTTTTGTTAACTTCTTCCAACTTTAGTCTCCTAAGCTAATTTTAAATTCTTCGTATGTATTACATCTTCTATATTGTCTGTTGCAAGTCTTAAAACGTCTCCATTCTTGGAAAATTTTGTATTTTCACTTAAAACTCTTCTCCACTCTTTAGCACCGGGCAAAGAATTATATAAACCTAACATATGCCTGGTAACTGCATGTACTTGAGATCCATCTTTTTTCATATAATTATCTATATAATCAGCCATTTTCATAGCTATTTCGTATCTTGTTCTTTGTTTTACATCTTTGTCAAAAACGTCTGTGTCCACAGTAGATAATATATAAGGGTTTTTATACGCTTCTCTTCCAATCATAAATCCATCAAGGTTATGCTTAACAATTAATTTTTTGCCATCTTCGATTGATTGAATGCCACCATTAATTATAATTTTTAAATCTGGTCTTCTTTTTTTTAAAGATCCTACCCTTGGATAATTTAAGGGTGGTATTTCTCTATTTTGTTTTGGGCTTAAGCCGTTTAGTAAGGCCTTTCTAGCATGGATAATAAATAATTTAGTCCCTAATAAAGAAACTTCATCAACAAAATCGTCTAAACCTTTAATTTCATCCATATCGTCAATACCTATCCTGCATTTAATAGTAACTGGTATTTGACAATTCTCTTGAATGACTTTTACGCACTCAGCAACTAATTTTGGGGTTTCCATTAAACAAGCCCCAAATGAACCATTCTGGACTCTATTAGAAGGACAACCAATATTTAGGTTAATCTCAGAATATCCATTATCTTGTCCATATTTTGCAGCTTTAGATAGTTTGTCAGGGTTATTTCCTCCTAGTTGAAGAACACAAGGTAACTCTTCTTTATTAAAGCTTAGTAGTTTTTCCCTTGGACCAAATAATAAGGCGTCAGCAGAAATCATTTCAGTATAAAGAACAGCATGGCTAGATATAAGTCTATGAAAATATCTACAATGCTGGTCTGTCCAGTCCATCATGGGTGCGACCGAAAATTTATTATCAAAAAGCAAATATATTCTCTCTTAATATTTTTGAAAATTATTATAATATATAATTGATTAAATAAACATTAATTAAAAAAAAAGCTAAGAAATCATTTTCTTAGCTTTTAAAAGTTAAATTTTTATTTATTTATGATATTTCAGATTTATCTAAGGCCTTTGTTAAATCAGCCAATATATCGTCTATATGCTCTATTCCTATAGATAGTCTTACATAATCCTCAGAAACACCAGTTTTGAACTGTTCTTCTGCTGATAACTGACTATGTGTTGTAGTTGCAGGATGAATTGCCAAACTTCTTGAGTCACCTATATTTGCTACGTGATAAAATAATTCTAAAGCATCAATAAAGTTTTTCCCTGCCTGAAGCCCTCCACTTAGCTCAAAACCTACCAGTCCACCGTATCCTCCATGGAGATGCTTATCAGCTGATGCTTTAGAGTTGCCACTTTGCAATTCTGGATAAATTACCTTTTTAATTGATTTATGTTTTTGAAGAAAATTTGCAACCTTTGATGCATTATCGCAATGAGATTTCATCCTTAAACTAAGGGTTTCAAGTCCCTGTAAAATTAAAAAAGCATTAAATGGACTTAAAGCTCCTCCAAGATCACGCAATAAAGTTACTCTTGCTTTAATAATATAAGCTATTGGACCCAAAGGTTTAACTGCGTCAACCCACACTGCTCCATTATAAGAAGGATCTGGCGTATTTAATGCAGGTTGCCTATCCTTGCCAGCCCCTTCCCAATCAAAATTACCTCCATCTACAATCATCCCCCCAACAGAGTTACCATGACCACCAATATATTTTGTTAGAGAATATACAACGATAGCAGCTCCGTGTTCTATGGGTTTACAGATTATTGGAGCAGCTGTATTATCTACAATAAGAGGTATTCCATATTTTTTTCCAATGGCACTTACTTCTGATATAGGAAAGACTTTCAACTTTGGATTTGGCAAGGTTTCGGCATAATAAGCTCGCGTTCTATCGTCTGTGGCCTCTTCAAAAGCTGATGGATTTTCTGGATCGACAAACCTTACTTCAATTCCCATATCTTTTAAAGTATTAGCAAAAAGATTCCATGTTCCTCCATACAAATCTGTAGAACTGACAATATTGTCACCAGCTTTAGCAAGGTTCTGAATTGCAAATGCTGAGGCTGTTTGGCCTGAAGAAACGGCTAAAGCAGCAACACCTCCCTCTAATGATGCAACTCTTTTTTCTAAAATATCATTAGTGGGATTCATAATTCTTGTATAAATATTACCTAATTCTGACAAAGAAAATAAATTAGCTGCCTGATCTGTGTTTTTGAATTGATAACTTGTAGTTTGGTGAATTGGAACCGCAACAGACCCTGTTGTTTCATCAGCCCTCCAACCTGCATGCAAAGCTAGAGTTTCTGGATGTTTTGAATTTGTCATAAATTACTCCTAAATGGGTAAAATAAAAAAAATATTCTAAATATCAATAAATATTATTAATATTTTTCTATTTATTTTTATATTTTTCATAAATAAAGAAATTTATTCTAATAAGATAGCTATTCCTAGAAAATAGTACTTTTAGTATTTATAAAATAATGCTCAATGGTGATTATGATGTTTAGTATTATTATTTGATTTTTTTTGGTGAACAGGCATCTCAAGAATAACAGCGCCAGCATTTTTAAACTTTAAAGTTACTTTATATTTATTGTTAATTTTCAGAGGATTGTGTAATTTCATGAACATAATATGGTAATTTCCAGGTTTTAAATCTATTTTAGATTTAGCTTTAATAACTATTCCGTTATTAAGATTTTCCATCTTCATAATATCATTTTTAACAACCATATTATGTAATTGAGTTTTCTCTGATATTTCAGAAGCTACTGACTCTAAACATTCATCAAAATTATTCCTATTTTCAATAGTTAAGTAACCTGAAGTTATTTTGTGATTTCCAATTGTTTCCTTAATCCAAAAATTAGAAAGGACAAGACCATTAAATTTTATAGAACTTGCGGTACTTGGAGAAGTCATGAATACAAAAATTAAAAAATTAAAAAAAATACTTATTGATTTAAAGCTCATGACGATTTTGTATCCTATTTATTATATAATTATGGTATAAATTTTTATCAATGTAATATCAGATTAAACAACAAGTATTAATAAAATTATGCAATTAGCTAAAAACCCAATCACAAAAACTCTGAATGAAAAACTAAAATATAAAGATTTTAAAAACATTAATAAATTACTTTCAGACGAAGACCGGTTAAATGATTTTCAATTTAATCTTGGTGATCTAAATGTTGATATTACCAGACAATCACTAGACAAAGAAATCAAAGATGACCTGATAAAACTTGCTAAAAAATCTAATATAAAAGAAAAAATAAAGGCAATGAACTCAGGTTCAAAAATAAATTTTTCAGAAAATAGATCTGTAGACCATTTGAACCTTCGAAAAGTTGAAAGGTTTAATACACAAGAATGGGAGAAGCTAGTTACGTTTACAAATAGTATTTTAACCTCAAAAAAATTTGAATACATTGTTAATGTTGGTATTGGCGGATCAGACTTGGGTCCAATGATGATTAATCAAGCATTAAAAGATTTTCATCAAGGACCTGAAATTTTTTATGTTTCGAATATTGATCCAACAAATATAAGCGATGTTCTAGAAAAATGTAATCCTTTAAAAACTCTGTTTATAATAACATCTAAGAGTTTTGGTACTTTAGAAACATTAGAAAACGCTAAAGTCGCTAAAAATTGGCTGTCCGTAGCAAACAAAACAATAAACGATTCAATGGTAGCAATAACATCCTCTATTGATAAGGCAATTAAATGGGGCTTTAACAATCAAAATATATTCTATTTTTCTGAAAATATTGGAGGGAGATATTCTTTATGGTCATCAGTAGCTATGCCAATCATGTTAAGCATTGGAGAGAATAATTTTAAAGATTTTTTATATGGCGCTAGAATGATGGATGAACACTTCATTAATGAAGATATAGAAAACAATATTCCGATTATTTTAGCCTTATTGCGGGTTTGGAATCGAAATTTTCTTAACCGCAACAGTCATTGTATTGTTCCATACAGCAACAGGCTTGCAAAACTACCTTCGTGGGCTCAACAATTAGAGATGGAAAGTAATGGAAAAGGGGTTGATATTGAAGGTGAAGAATTAATAATGGCTGCAAGTCCTCTAATTTGGGGTGAGGTTGGAACTACCGCTCAGCATAGTTTTTTTCAATTTCTTCATCAGGGTTTAGAAATCATACCCCTAGATATTTTACTCCCACTTCAAAACTCAAATAAACAAACGACCAAAGAAAAAATTAAAAACCACAGGTATTTAATAACAAATGCATTAGCTCAAGCTGACACTCTAGCTAAAGGAAGCTTCAACCTAATCAACAAAAACAAAAACTTTCTCGGGGGACGACCTTCAACAATTATAAGTTGGCAAAAAAACAATCCTTTTTCAATTGGCAAACTAATAGCTCTTTACGAAAATATAACAATAGCGTCAGGTTTTATATGGAACATAAATAGCTTTGATCAATGGGGGGTAGAACTTGGGAAAAAACTAGCATTAAAAATTGAAAACAACAAAGAAGATGAAGGACTTACTCCAGCTTCAAAATTTTTATTGAAACAATATTGATATTAACATTTTTGTTGATGTGATTATTAAGAAAATACCAAAGATAATTTTTAACATTCTCTGATTTATAAGATGAGCAATTTTTACACCTAGCGGCGCAAAAAAGACAGTTAAGGGAAACATTATTAAAAATGCTATTAAATTTACATAACCTATACTCATTGGAGGTCTATTAGGTACATCGAAACCCGAGAAGGCTAAACCGAAAGTGGCTGGGATAGATATAAACAAACCTAGCGCAGCAGCTGTCCCAATAGCCCTATGTATTGGAATAGACAACGCAACTAAAGAAGGAACCCCTATAGTTCCTGCTCCGACACCCATTAAAGATGACATAAATCCAATAATATAAGATATGAACGTATTAATAATTTTTGATTTAGGCAGTCTATTACTCAATATCAAAGGATTTTTTATGAACATGTTTAAAGCAACAATAAAAGCAATAAATGCAAACACATATTTGAGTTCATTTGCACTAAAAAATTTTCCTGAAAAACCTCCTAAAAGAGCTCCTAAAAATATTCCAAACCCCCATTTTTTTAATACGTCAATATCTATTGATCCCCTATTATAGTGTGCTCTGGCTGAAGCAATCGAAGTGGGAATAATTGTGATTAAAGATGAACCAATGGCCATATGCATTAATATTTCATCTGGAAAATTTAAAGAAGTAAATATCCAAAATAAAATAGGAACAATTACAATACCACCACCTACACCAAATAAGCCTGCAATTAATCCTGCTACAATACCAGTGCTGATTAGACCCACCAAGTAAATAAGCAATTCTGATAAAAGCATATCATTAAACATATCAAAATCTCTAAAAATTAATAAGCAATAGGACTGTATAGCCTCTTTTCTTTTTAAGTCTATTTAATAAATATTTTTAGATATAATTTAATTTGCACTTTAAATATTTTAGTTGTTAAATTTAATTTTAAATTGAAATGTTGGGCTTTTTTAAAATGAAGAAAACTTTACGTGACTTAATAAATAATAATAAAGATGATGATATTGCTATTACTTCAGATGACAATCAACCCATAAAATTTTCAGAATTAAAAAAACATGTTTATAATATTTCTAGTCAATTATCAGGAAATGGAGTGCTTAAAACAGATAGAGCAGCAATAGTTTTACCTAATGGTCCAGAAATGGCAACTGCCTTTTTAGCTGTTTCAAGTTATATGTCTGCTGCTCCGTTAAATCCATCTTACAAACTTAATGAATATGAGTTCTATTTAGAAGATCTAAAACCTAAAATTGTTATAGTAGAAAAAGATAGCTCTAATCCAGTTGTTGCAGCAGCAAATAAATTGGGAATAGAAATATGTGAAATTAAAAGGAACGAAGCAGCACCAGCTGGAATTTTTAATTTATATAATTCTACAAAAAGTTTTGAGGTATCAGAAGAAGAAGACGAGGCATTGGTTCTTCATACATCAGGAACAACATCTAGGCCAAAAGTTGTTCCTCTTACAAATAAAAATATATATTCATCGGCAATGAATATAGCAGAAACATTAAATTTAACTTCTAGCGACCATTGTTATAATATCATGCCTCTTTTTCATATTCATGGTCTTATAGCAATTTTAAGTTCATCAATGTACGCTGGTGCATCTGTTTACACTAGTGTTGGATTTAATGCTCTGAGCTTTTTAGACAAAGCTAAAAAAGAAAATATATCTTGGTACTCTGGCGTTCCTACAATGCATCAAGGAATATTAATGCGTGCAAAAAAAAATATGGAACAGGCTAAGAATCTATCACTAAGATTTATAAGGTCTTCGTCAGCTTCTCTTCCACCTGCTGTTTTTGAAGAACTTATAGAAGTTTTTAAAGCGCCTGTAATTGAGGCTTATGGCATGACAGAGGCAACTCATCAAATGACATCAAACCCTATTCCTCCTGAAATTCAAAAAGCTGGTTTCGTAGGTAAACCTGCTGGCCCTGACGTTTGTATAATGGACATAGATGGAAATAAACTCAAATCTGGTTCAGAAGGAGAAGTTTGTATACGCGGAGATAATGTAATGCGTGGTTATGAAGATAATGAAGAAGCTAATAAGTCATCATTTACTGATGGCTGGTTTCGAACTGGAGATCAAGGTTTTTTTGATAAAGACGGCTATCTGAAAATTTCTGGTCGGTTAAAAGAAATCATTAATCGTGGTGGGGAAAAAGTATCACCACTAGAAATTGACAATATTCTCATGGAACATGACGCTATTGAACAAGTAGTAACTTTTGGAGTTAAAGATAAGTTGCTTGGTGAAGCTATAGGTGTCGCATTAGTCCTAAAAAATGGTTTTCAATGCACAGAAAAAGAATTAAAAGAATATGCGCGTCAACACCTTGCCGATTTCAAAATCCCAAAATATATTTGCTTTTTAGATGAAATACCAAAAGGAGCTACTGGTAAGTTACAGCGGATTGGATTGGCTGACAAACTAGGTTTAGAATAGGGATTTAAAATGATTAATATATGTGTTTATGGTGCTGGAGCTATTGGAGGATATCTTGGCTGTTGTCTAAGCAAAGCAGGCGCCAATGTTTCTTTGATTGCAAGAGGACCTCATAAAGAGGCCATTGAAAAAAATGGACTAACTTTGATCTCTAAAACTGGTTCTGAAACATTTCACCTAAAAGTGACTGAAAACCCAGGTGAATTACCCACACAAGATTATATAATAATTGCTGTTAAAGCACATGCGATAACCGGTATTGTCAAAAATTTAAAACCCCTTTTAAAGGAAAAAACAGCAGTTATATCCGCAGTCAATGGTATTCCTTGGTGGTATTTTTACAAAGCCAATTCAGGCACAAACTTAGAAAATACTCATATAGACTCAGTTGATCCAAATGGTCTTATCTGGGATACAATTAATCCTAAACGTGCCATAGGTTGTGTGGTTTATCCAGCTTGTGAGATTGAAAAACCAGGTGTTATAAAACATATTGAAGGCAATAGATTTAGTCTTGGTGAACCTAGCGAAGTAAATTCTGAAAGATTAAAAACCTTATCTGGCTTACTTATCAGTGGAGGGTTAAAAGCACCTCAAAAAAAACAGTTAAGAGACGAAATTTGGATTAAGTTATGGGGAAATTGCTCTTTCAATCCATTAAGTGCCATAACTGGTGCAAGTTTAGACATTTTAGGAACTGACCCAAGCTCAAGACTTTTAATTCAAAATCTAATGGAAGAATGCCAAAAAGTAGGAGAGGCAGTTGGAGCAAAATTTAATATATCAATTGAAAATAGGATCAACGGAGCAGCTTCTATTATTGGCCACAAGCCTTCTACAAGACAAGACATTGAGTTAAAAAGACCTCTTGAAATTGATCCTATAATGAGTGCAATAATTGAGATTGGAACTAAACTTGATATTCCTACACCTATGTTAAAACATGTTAATGGTATACTAAAATTGAAAGCTAATTATTTAGGATTGTATAACCGAAACGAACTTATAGATAGACTAACCGTCTAAATTATGAAAAGGATTAAAACCATTTTTATCTTCAATTTCTACGATCCAACAATCTCTATCAATTGAAATTTCTTTAGTAATCCTTGAGTCAATATCTTCTATCCCTATCTTTTTATTTGGGTATAAATCTTCAAATCGAATTAAATCCTTGTTTTTATCAAAATCATATACAAGATTTCTTGAATAAAGTTTGGCATATCCATCTAAAGTATCAATTTTAACAAATATTGCCCCTGCATCACTGTCACCTCTCTTAGTAATATAAGCATTAGAAAAGTTTTGTTCTGCAGTCCGTATACCAGCCTTGATTATAATTTCTGATTTTAATTCATTCATTTTTTTAAATTAGGCTAAAAATCTGAACATCTTCCAGATTTTTCCCAATCTCCATACCTGGTCGGTTCAAGGCCCTTAGGTCCGCCTCGCTCTTTAAAAATGATTTCTTTACTTTTAATAGTTTTGGGGTCTTTTAAGGACTCATCATTTGAATATTTTTTCTCTTTTTGTGTGTTTATTTTTGAAATTTCTTGATCCATATGTATATACTTTCTAATTATCAACTAATTAAATTATACTTGATATAATATACTTATTCAAACAAATACAAGGTCACAATTTTGGCTAAAGCTAAGTTTAATCATGTTGAAATAAAACCAACTAAAAACTCAAGATTAATTGCATTAGAAATATGGATTTTAATTTTTTACAAATATAAAAAACTAGATGACATTATTAATAACTCTTATGATTTTAATAGATTGGATAAACGAGACAGGTCTTTTGTTTATCTAATCTTAAACACATCAATTAGAAGACATAAACAGGTACAATTTATTTATAATAAATATTCAAAGTTTGGTATTAAGAAGAGAAACAGATATTTAAACGGGATCCTTACTATTGCTACCACCCAATTAATATGGCTTAAAACAGCTCCATATGCAGTATTAAATGACGCTGTCAACCAAGCAAGAAAATTCGGCGGAGAAAACCAATCCAAACTAGTAAATGGACTTTTAAGGAACATGCTTAATAACGAAGAGCAATGGTTTAAGCTTATACCTAAAGAAAAATATAATTTACCTGATTGGCTTTTTAAGAGTTGGGTATCATCATATGGCGAAAAAAATGTTGAAGAAATAATTAATATAGCAATGAACCCTCCTCCAATTGATATTGTAATATCAAATAGAATGACTGGAACTGACAAACAAAAATTTAAATTACAACTTCTAGGAGAAGAAATTTTTCCAAACGTTTTAAGATGTAATCTTAATGAACCTGTAGAAAATTTACCTGGGTACACAGACGGAAAATGGTGGGTACAAGATGCAGCATCTCAAATTCCATGTAACTTATTATTGTTAAAATTAAAATATTATTTTATGAACAAGCTAAATTCCTTAAGGGTTTTAGACCTATGTTGTGCTCCTGGAGGTAAAACTGCTCAGCTTTTAGATAACAAATTAAATGTAACATCAATTGAAAGAAGTAGATCTCGTTCCAAAATTTTTATTGATAATATGAAACGTTTAAAATTTAATCCAGATCTTATAATTGTTGATGCTGAAAATTATACTCCAAAACTTAAACCTGATGTTATTTTAATTGATGCTCCCTGTTCAGCCACAGGAACCATTAGAAAAAACCCAGATATTTTTTTAAAACCTGCACCGAATAACCTTGATGATTTAATTTTAATTCAAGATAACATTTTAAAGAATGCAGCTAATATATTAAATAATAATGGATTGATTATGTATATAACCTGCTCTCTTCAAAAAATTGAAGGTGAACGCCGAATAGAAAAATTTTTATTAGAGCAAAATAAATTTTCAATTGTTCCGTTCACTACTAATGATTACCCTATGTTAGAAAATTGCGTTACAAAAGAGGGCTTTATCCGAATTCTACCAAATAGTTTAAATTTTAAATCGAATAATGTCACGAACGGTTCTGATGGTTTTTTTGTCTCATTACTTAGAATGGATAAATAAGTTGATGTTTAATAGCTTAAACTTGATTACTAATAATTATTTCTTAAAACAAAAACTAAAAGTGCCTGAATTTCAATCCCCAATTAGAAAATTAACTGATAGTTGGCAAGGAAATATAGAAAACGGACAAAAAATAATAAATGGAAAATTAACTCCTAAAGTATCATTAGACTTTAATAAATTTGAATTTTTAAGGGATCTGAAATCCGAAGGTAGCGTCCAAGCAAGAGCGATGACTCGATCTTTAGTAGAAAACTGGATAGATGCAAATTATAATTTATTATCTAAAGAGTTTAGAGCTAAGGCTATAGTTTCAAGAATAACTTCTTGGAGCTTTAACTATTCATGGTTTGCTGAAAGTGGCAAACTTGATTTTCAAAAGAAACTCCTAAACTCTATTGCTTTGCAAACGAAATATCTTGAATTAAAATTGATAGATTCCAAAGAGCATCTTGAAAAAATAATAATAATAAAAGGTATAATTGTTGGGCAATCAATTTTATACCCAGAAATAATAAACATAAAAGATTTGTTAGGTTTATTAGATTATGAACTTCAATTTTTGATTAACCCTGATGGAGGTCATAAAACTAGAAGCCCTGTACTTCAAATAGAACTGTTAAGACATTTAATTGAAATAAGATCTGTAGTAGCAATTTTAAAAAATGTAGATGCAGCAAATTTACACAAAAAAACTATTAAAATGGGCGAATTTTGCCGAAGTATTCAAATGCCAAATGGTTGTTTCTCATGGTTTCATGGGGGATCATTAGTTTCAAAAAATATTATAAAACAGACCTTAGAGAGAGTCGGCTTCAAGAATAAAACTTTTGATATAGCGGAGGACACAGGGTTTTGTAGGATGTCAAATGTCAATTCAGTAATATTAGTGGATATTGGGTCAAAAAAAAATACTAGCAATGATTCAAAAGCAAGTTTATTTGCTTTTGAATTTTTTTATCAAAAACAAAAAATAATTTCTAATTTAGGAGAGTTAGTTAATTCAAATTTAAGATATGAAAAAAACTCTTTAGCTTCATCCGCTGCTCACTCAACGTTAAATATTGATGATCGTAATAATATTGATCTTTCTGGCCATCGAAAAACAAAAGTATTTAATATAAAATACGGAACAACTAAAGATGGAAACTTATTAGACGCAACGCACTCTGGATATGAATTGATGTATGGAGTTTTTCATAGAAGGCAAATATATGTTGGTAAAAAAACATTAGAAATAAAAGGAAGAGACGAAATAATCAATGTCGATAACATTGGTTCTACTCCCAAAAGTGCTAATATACGCTTTCATGTTTATCCTGACATTGATCTAATAAAAACCAGAGACGGTTCGATATTATTAAATCATAAAAAGGGCTTTGTATGGAAATTATATGCTGGCAATCAAAATCTTATCAGTCAAGATTCTGTTATGTTTACTCCAGAAGGTTTGGTAAAATGCAAACAAATAATCATTAATTTAAATCTTGAAAAAATTAGAGCTTATAAAACAATTTCATGTGATTGGTTATTGACATTACAAAAATAAATTTTAATTGACTTTCATAACTAAAAGAAACTATCTCACACATAACTTACTTAAATCATAGACTGGTTAAAAATATGAATGAAACATTTGAAAATAAAACTTTTGTTAATGACACAAAAATAAAAAGAGCTCTTATATCCGTTACTGACAAAAATGGGATTGATATACTCGCAAGAGAGTTAATTAGTCACAACATAGAAATTTTATCTACAGGAGGAACCGCAAAATTTCTCGAAGAAAATGGAATATTAGTAAAGGATGTTTCAGAAGAAACTGGTTTTCCAGAAATACTAAATGGAAGAGTAAAAACGTTACACCCTAATATCCATGGTGGAATTCTTGGAAGAAGGAATAATGCTAATCATATAAAAAAGATGCAGGAACATAATATTGTTGAAATTGATTTATTAATTATCAATTTATATAAGTTCACAGAAACTGTTAAAAAAACTCATGATAACTCCAAAATCATAGAAAATATTGATATCGGTGGACCCGCAATGATAAGGGCTGGGGCTAAAAACCATGAATTTGTTTCAGTCATAACTGACACTAATGATTATACAGAATTAACAAATCAGTTAAAACATAATGGATCTACTACATACAATTTCAGAAAATATCTTGCTGGGAAAGCCTTTAAATTAACTAATCAATATGATTTAGAAATTTCTAATTGGTTTAGTGAATATAAAGAATACACTCCCCAACTTCCTGAAACAATATCTATAGAATTACAAAAAAGTTTATCAATGAGATATGGTGAAAACCCACACCAACATGCAGCATTTTATAAAACTGCTGATACAAGAATAGGAGCTGCTCAGTCACAAAAGTTACATGGAAAAGAACTTTCATATAATAATATAAATGATTCAGACGCTGCTTTTGAACTTATAAGTGAATTTGAGCTACCAGCTATTGCAATTATAAAACACGCAAATCCATGTGGAGTTTCTGAAAACTTAAATATAAATTTAGCATGGGAAAATGCTCTTCAAACTGACCCTATAAGTGCATTTGGTGGAATTGTAGCTATGAATAGAGAACTAAAAGCTGATTTGGCCGAAAAGATGAAATCACTATTTCTAGAAGTTATTATTGCACCTACTGTTACCGATGAAGCACTGGAGATTTTTGCTGACAAACCAAACGTAAGAATATTAAAGTCTGGCAAAATACCAAACCCAATGGATAACGGCTTTAGCATGAAATCTATATCCGGGGGTATGCTTGTACAAACTAGAGACAATCATATTCTTAAAAAAGAAGACTTAAAAGTTGTTACTAAAAAGTTACCTAATGAAGATCAAATCAATGATCTTCTTTTTGCTTGGAAAGTAGCAAAACACACAAAATCAAATGCGATAATCTATGCAAAGAATTTGCAAACCGCAGGAATTGGTGCCGGACAAATGAGCAGAATTGACTCTACAAACATTGCTAATGAAAAAGCAAAAAAATCAGCAACTATTGCTAACTTAAATGAACCACTAACAATAGGAAGTGTTGTAGCTAGTGACGCTTTTTTTCCTTTTCCAGATGGTTTAATTGCAGCAGCTGACGCTGGTGTTACAGCTGTGATCCAACCAGGAGGATCAATTAAGGATAAAGATGTAATTGCTGCAGCAGATGAGAGAGGCCTAGTAATGGTTTTCACATCTATTCGACACTTTAAGCATTGATTAATAAATTTTATCTTCAAAAGTTGTCAGTATTTTGTTTATCAAACTTGGTATTGCTAATTGATTAAAATCTTTTTTCTTAACAAACCTGTATTCTTTATTTATCAACAAATTTTTAGTCATTTTCTTATTAATTCTAAAAAAAACTACTGTACAATCTAATTTAAAATGAGTGAAAACATGGTTAATCTTTGTTTCCAATATTTCCCAATCGAGATTGAATAAGGCTAAATCTTTTGAAATTATTTTAGGAGAAGTTTTGAAGTTTTCTTTTTCTCCATTCCAACCAACAGAGGGTAAAACGTCCATATTAGCAAATAATCGTTCGTTTTTATTAGTTCTAAATAAAACAGATCCTTCATTATCAATTAATAAATAAAATATTCCATATCTTTGCTTCTTACTTTTTTTTGGTAATCTTTTTGGATATAGGCCAGCCTCCGCTCTACCTCCTAATTTACATATAAAAATAACTGGACAACTTTTACATCTTGGAGCCCTAGGAATGCATACTAGAGACCCTAGATCCATAAGAGATTGAGCATAATCTCCATTTCTATTGCAAGGCAAATACTTACTAGACAAAGTTCTAATCTTTTTTTTAGAATGTTCTAAAGGTTCTTCTATTTTATATAACCTTGAAAAAATCCTTTCTATGTTTCCATCTACAACATTTGCTTTTTTGTCAAATGCAATTGCCATAATTGCTGTAGCAGTATATTCACCAACACCTGGGAATGACAGTAAAACTTCTTTATTATTGGGGATTAATCCATTGTGTTTTGTAGAAATAATTTTTGCTGTCTCATGCAAATTTTTTGCTCTTCTATAATAACCTAAACCAGCCCATAAAGATGCTATTTCATTAAAATCAGCTTGAGCAAGTTGATTTATCGTTGGCCATTTCTTAACAAATCTAATGAAATATGGAATAACCGTTACAACTACAGTTTGTTGTAACATTATTTCGGATAATAAAACAAAATATGGGTTTGATATTTCGCCTGGGGCTGCTCTCCAGGGCAAAATTCTCCTTCTAATATCATACCAATCTAATAATTTATTAGAAAACTGTTTATATTTATCTTCATTTTTCTCAGCCATAAATGTATGTATATATGATATAAATTATTAAAAAAATTAATTAATCACTTTATGATTTTAAAAAATGAAACCACTAGTAAAAATTACTGAAAATATTGTTGATAAGAGCGTAAGCAGACTGGGAGCTATTCAAACTCACATTTTTTTAAATTGGAAAAATATAGCTGGGCAGTATGCTGATGTAACATTTCCAGATAAAATTAAATTTGATAAAAATAAAAACAGTGATGGTCAAATAATTATAAAAGTACAAAATGGTTTTGGCCCTGAAATACAACATGCAATTCCTTTTTTTTTAAACCAAATTAATTCTCGCTTTGGGTTTAAAGCAATTATGAAAGTCAAAATCGTACAAACAGATTTAGGTTATATTCATATTAATGATGATAATGATCAAATGTTAAAGAATACTTTAATTGATAAAAATAATTTTGTTTCAAACACATTGCCTGATGGAGAACTTAAATTAGCAATGCAAAAATTTGAAATGTCATGGAAACTAAAAAATAATATTTCTGAATAAAACTCTTATTTTAATATATTATATTTAGTGTATAAGATTTAAATTCAAAATTTATTAGAAAGGCTAGTATTGTGAATGAAATGTTTATGATCAAAAGAAGAGAATTAATGTTAGGGGTTCTCGCTTTAAGTACTTTTCCAAAAGTCGTCCTATCTGATCAATCCAGCACCAATCATATGATGCGGTCACAATTATTAGGTTCAAATGAAGCACCAATTAAAATTAAAGAGTTCTTTTCATTAACTTGCGGGCACTGTGCTAATTTTCATAAAAACACTTTGCCTAAACTTAAGGATAAATATATTGATAAAGGAAAGATTCAATTAGAATTAATAGACTACCCACTTGATAGATTAGCTGTTATTGCAGCAGCCCTTGCAAGATCGTTACCGACTAGCGAAGGTTATATTAAAGCTGTAGACATTTTATTAGAAAAACAAAAGCAGTGGGCATATTCAAACAAACCTCTTGAAGAGTTGTATTCCATAGCTAAATTATTTGGAGTTTCTTCAAAGAAATTTGATGAAATAACCAAAAACATACCTCTTATGCAAGATATTATTGATAGAATGGAAAAGGAATCTAAAAGTTTTAATGTAGAATCTACTCCAACATTTATTATCAACAATGAACACAAAATTTCTGGAGCACTATCATTCAAAGAATTTGAAACCAGACTTCTAAAATTAGTAAAAGCAAAGAATTCATAAATCAAAGGAATAAATAATGAAATTCCAATCTGTTAGAATTTCTGGATTTAAATCATTTTTAGAACCTACTGAAATTCAAATGAATATGGGTTTAACTGGAGTAGTAGGACCTAATGGTTGTGGTAAGTCAAATATAGTAGAAGCTATCAAATGGATCATGGGTGAAAACTCTGCACGACAAATGCGCGGAGATGGAATGGATGATGTTATTTTTTCTGGAACAAATGAGAGGCCCTCAAGAAATTTTGCAGAAGTTAGTATCAAATTAGATAACTCTGAAAAAAAAGCACCTGCAATTTTTAATCATTATGACGAAATTGAAATAACTCGTAAAATAGAACGTGAAAAGGGCTCAGTTTACAGAGTTAATGGCAAACAAGTCAGAGCTAGAGATATACAACTAATCTTTGCTGACAATGGAACGGGAGCTCGCTCTTCTGGCATAGTTGGCCAAGGGAGAATTGCACAGATTATAGATTCTAATCCAGAAGATAGGAGAGTAATACTAGAAGAAGCTGCAAATATTAAAGGTTTACATAGTAGACGGCATGAAGCTGAACTTAAGTTAAAAGGAGCAAGTGATAATCTAGATAGATTATCTGATATAGAACAAACATATAAAGAACAGTTAATAGAATTAGAAAAGCAAGGCAGGAAAGCTGCTAGGTACAGGTCCGTTGGTGAAAGGATAAGAAAAGCCGAGGCAACTTTATTTTTTAATCTAATGAATAACGCCAAAAAAGAAGCAAATGATTTGGAAATCCAATTAAAAAAAGCTAATGAAAATGTTAGTCAAGGACAAATCAAGGTTGCTGAACACATCAAATCCCAGTTACACTTGGCTAATAAAATTCCAGATCTAAAAAAGGATGAGGCAGAAAAAGCTGCAACTTTACAGACTTTAAATATTACAAAAATAAAATTAGATGAAGAAAAATCTTCTGCACAAAACGCTCTGCAAAATATTATAAACCAGATCAATTTAATAAATAATGATATTGCACGCGAGTCTGAAATAAAAGAAGATGCAAAAAAATCACTTTCAACCCTATTAACTGAAGAAAAAAACTTAAAAGAAGATAGTGAAAACTTTTCAACAAAAATTACCAAAGCAACAGATTTGGTTAAAAAGCTAAGAAGCATATCTGATGCAGCCGATGACAAGTTGTCTACTATTACTTCTGAAATATATTCAATAAAGTCTGATAAATCAGATTTAGAAAAGCGTATAAACAATTTAAAACAAAAAATTGAGGTTACACAAAATCAATTAGCTAACTTTAACATAGAAGATGACAAGAATAGATTTAAATTAGATAAAGAAAAAATAATTAATCTAAAGAAACGTATTCAGGAAAATAATCAATTAAATGATGGGTATAAAGTTGAATTAGAAAAATTAGAAAAGTTAGAAACTAGATTAATAGAAGAAAAAAACACAGCGGTTTTTGAGTTTAACAAAGTCAATTTAGAGTTTGATTCACTTTCAACATTATTAGGTCGTGACACCCTAAATAGTAATACCTTAGAAAAAACTATTGGTAATATTAATAACCTTGAGGAGGCTATAGGTTCAGTATTAGGAGAAACGCTACTTGCACCAATTCTATCTGATGATCAATCCACAGAAAATACTACTTACTGGAGAGATGATTTTAAAACTATATCACCAGCCTCATTACCAGAAAGCGTTATACCTATAGTTACTAAAATTACGAAATCTTCTATACTAGATACGGCTTTGAAGGGAGTTGGAATTGTTAACAACAAAGAAATTGCTTTTAAACTTCAAAAAAAATTAACTTTTGGTCAAGCTTTAACTACTCCTAGTGGAGGACTATGGCGATGGGATGGTTTTGTTCAACCTCAAGGAGTTCAAAACAGTTATTCTGAGAGATTACAACAAATAGCACGATTAAGATTACTGCAGAATAAGCTCCCTTCTTTGGAAGAGAACCAATCTTTATCTGAAAAAAGATTAGATGAATGCTTTAATAATATTAAAAAATATAAAGATGACTTATCTAACTTACAAGTTAAGTTATCCAGCTTAATATCAGAATCAAACCAACTAGAGTTACAAAACACTAAAGTTGAATCAAAATTACTTTCATCTGAAGCATTGATAAAAGAACTTAAAAATACGGAGCGAATGTCTTTGGAAGAATTGAGTGAACTTGAAAAAGAATTCAATAACTCCCTTAATTTACCTTCCTTACTTGCTGAAGAACTGAAAGTAAGAAACAATGCAGACCAAAGCCGAAATGAATTAACTGATGCAATGGCTGCTGAACAACAAATCAAGAGTGAAGAAAGTTTCCAATCAAGAAATTTAATACAACTTGGACATCAAAAAGAAAATTGGAAAGTAAGAGAAGAAGAGGCAAAAACAAGGTTAATCTCTCTTGAAGAAAGACTTAAAACTTCCCAGGATGAGAAAAATAGATTGTCAACACTTCCTGAGAGTTTTGAAAAAAAAGAAGCAGAGTTAAATATTAAAATTGAAGAGGCTATATCAAACAGAAATATAGCCGCTGACCAATTAGTGAAAAATGAAACAAGTTTGAATGATGCTGACAAACAAGTTAGAGAAGCTGAAAAAGTAGTTTCTACGCTTAGAGAAGAAATGATAAAAATTGAGGCTTTACTCAATCTTTCAAAAGCAAAAATTCAAAATATTGAGGAACGTGTCTTCGAAAAATTAAAGATGAAATCAACAGAATTAAATAAATTTATAAATACTAAAGAAGAAGATCAACCTATTAAATCTATAGAAATTTTAGAAAAAACCCTGCAACGCCTTCTTAACGAAAGAGAAACGCTTGGTGCTGTCAATCTCAGAGCAGAAGATGAAATGAATGAAATGCTAAATAAAATTGAAGTTATGTCCAAAGAAAGAGTTGATCTAGAGGAAGCTATTGCAAAGCTCAGAAGTGGTATTTTTGAACTTAATAAAGAAGGAAGACAACGATTGAAAGAAAGTTTTGAAGAAGTTAATGAAAATTTTAAACAACTTTTTCAAAAATTATTTGGTGGTGGCAATGCTGAGTTAAGATTAGTTGGAAATGAAGATCCTCTTCAAGCTGGCCTTGAAGTTTTAGCCAGTCCGCCAGGAAAAAAGATGCAACTTCTTTCTTTATTATCCGGTGGTGAACAAGCTTTAACTGCAATTTCATTGATTTTTTCAGTTTTTTTGTGTAACCCAGCTCCAATTTGTATTTTAGATGAAGTTGACGCACCACTTGATGACACTAATGTAGGAAGATTTTGTGATTTGTTGAATCAAATTGTTGATGAAACTAATACATACTTTATGGTTATAACTCATCATAGGCTTACTATGGCAAAAATGGATAGGCTTTTTGGAGTTACTATGGAGCAAAAAGGAATTAGCAAATTAGTATCAGTTGATTTAGAACAAGCTTCTAGAATAAGGGATATAGCTTAAAGAAAATGATTTTTTATAAAGTAAACTCTTGACTTATTCGCTAGCTCAAAATAGTTTAAGCACGCTTATAACTTGTATGTGAGAGTATAATATGAGCTTATTTAATAATAATGATAAATTATCAGATAGAATAGATGCTGCTATAGCAAAAAAGGAAAATAAAAACGAAAACAAAGAAAATAACCAAAATTTATTAAATACTTTTTCCAGAGTTGCTACAGAATTATTAGCAGGTTTGTTAATAGGTGGATGTATAGGATGGACCTTAGATAGCTGGTTAGATACTAATCCCTGGTTCTTAATACTTTTTTTCCTACTAGGTGGCGCTGCAGGAATTCTGAATTTGTGGAGAGTTGTAAGTGGTAAGGGTTTAAAAATTGGTTACTTTTAGTTATTAATCAAAGAAGTTTAAAATGAATTCACCAGTAGAACAATTTACAATTAAAACACTTTTTGAGTTAAATCTCATGGGTGTTGATATATCTTTTACCAACGCTTCTCTATTTATGATGCTTTCTATTATAGGTTCAGCTGGATTCCTATATTTTGGTGCTAGAAAACAGTCCTTAGTTCCTAATAGATTTCAAGCCCTTGTAGAAATGTCTTATGAGTTTGTAGCTAATATGGTTAAAGAAAATGCTGGAAAAGGAAGTCAGGCTTATTTTCCTTTTATATTTACTCTTTTTATGTTTATTTTGTTTGGTAACTTATTGGGTATGATTCCATATAGTTATACTTTTACATCTCAAATAGCAGTAACTTTTACACTTGCTGCAATAATATTCTTAGGTGTCACTATAATTGCTTTATTTAAACATGGATTTAAATTTTTTACTTATTTTTTTCCATCAGGTGTGCCAATTGGATTGGCTCCTCTATTAATCCCAATTGAAATCATATCTTATTTTATTCGTCCAATAAGTCTGTCCGTTAGGCTGTTCGCTAATATGCTTGCCGGTCACACAATGATGAAAGTGTTTGCTGGTTTAATAATAATGATGGGATCGGCAAGTGGAATATTAAAAGTTGGAGCCATTCTGCCTTTAATGGCGGTAATAGGATTAACAGGACTTGAATTCCTTGTGGCTGCTTTACAAGCATACGTTTTTAGTATCTTAACGTGTATGTATCTCCATGATGCATTACACTTACATTAATTCATAACTAAAATTATATCAATCAACGAAAGGAAATAAAAATGGAAATGGATGCCGCAAAATTAATAGGAGCAGGATTAGCTGTTATTGCGTTAGCTGGAGTTGGAGTAGGAATTGGAAATATTTTTGCATCATTAGTTACAGCTGTTGGTAGAAACCCTGCAGCAAAGAATGAAGTTTTTGGAATAGCAATCTTAGGTTTTGCATTAACAGAAGCTGTTGCATTGTTTGCTTTAGTTATAGCTTTACTACTTCTTTTCACATTCTAAAATTAATTTAACTCTTTACCTGCAGGATAATCACTGCAGGTAAAAATTTTAAAGATTATTAAATGTCATACTTTATAAAGTTATTTTTTTATTTTACTTTAATGAGTTCAAGTATTGTTCATGCAAGTGATACAAAGGCTGGACTTCCTCAATTAGATTTAAGTACATATCCATCCCTTATGTTTTGGGCAGTGATATCTTTAATTATTGGGTACTTTTTGATGAGCTTCTTGGTTGCGCCTAATATCAAATCAATATTAAATTTAAGAGAAACTAATATTCAAAATGACTTAGTTAAGGCAAAAGCGTCTACTCAAGAAAATGAGAAGATTAAACAAGAAATAATAGATCATCAAAAAGATATTAAATTAAGATCACAAAAGCTTATTAATGAAGCTTTGTCTGATTCTAAGTTATCTATAGAAAAAACAGAACATGACATTGCTAAAAAAATTAACTCAAAAATATCTAAGGCCGACAAAAATATTCAAGAATTACAGAAAGATATAATTTCTGACATTGTAAATAGTGCTGATGAAATAATTATTGAAATAGTTAAAAAATTTACAAATATCAATCATGATAAAGCTAATCTCAAACAAGTTGTAAAAGCCGCATCTAAAAACATATTAACGGAGAAATAAAAATGTATTTTGATGAAACAGCATGGGTTGCTATAGCTTTTGTAATTTTCATAGCATTGGTATGGAGAAAAGCTAGTAAAGCAATTACAGGAATTTTAGATAGTAGATCACTATTAATTGAAAATGAATTAAAAGAAGCTAAATCACTTAAAGAAGAAGCACTAGAAGAATTAAGAAAATCTTTACAGTCTCAAAAAAATATTTCTAATGAAGCCGAACAAATCATTAAGGATGCACAAGATGCTGCCAAAAAAATTCGAGAAGATGCTAATGTTAGTTGTTCAGAGATAATTAAACGAAGGGAAGAGCAGGCCAAGCAAAAAATAATGGCATTAGAAACAGAAGCTGTAAATAATATTAAAAAGATAACAGGGTCTATAATTATAGAATCTTCTAAAGTTTTTATAGAATCTAATTTGGATAAAAAAGAAAATAATAATATTATTAGTAAATCTTCAAATCAAATAAAATCATCTTTTTTAAACTAATATTATTTGATTCCTAGAAAAACTTCTCCATCCCTTGGGACGTCTAGATTAAGCTCAGTTTTTCTGTCAACGGTTTTGCTTCCTAATAATAAAAATTGTGAATATGATAGTTCATCGCGATCGTACTCATTAAAGTCTTTATCAACAGACACAATTGATAACTTAAGGGGAACATAATCATCTATGGTTATGTCTTTTCTAATAGCCCTTATGTTTACAGAAACACTCATCTCAATATGCTGGGAAGCCTTCGAACAGTATGTTGTAATTCCTCTAATTCCTATATAAACGGGTGATTTGTTCTCAGACTTAGCTATTATTTCAGCAGCACTTTTAGGTGAAGTTAATTTTGGACAATCTACAGCTTCCTGCTTAAATGTTGAACAACCTGAAAACATTAATAAAAAAGGAAAAATAAAACGATTCATCATAATTAATTACCCCTATATATAAAAAAAGTTAATACGTCATAAATCTCTATTGACGTATACAATGTAATACATCAAAAGTTATGTATGAAGAAACAAAATATAAATTTATATTTAGCATCTCCTAGAGGTTTTTGTGCTGGTGTTGACAGAGCTGTAAAAATTGTTGAGGAAACAATTAAAAAATTTGGTTCACCCGTCTATGTAAGACACGAAATAGTTCATAATAAGGACGTGGTTAACTCTTTGGCTAAAATAGGAGCTGTATTTGTTGAAGAGGTTAATGAAGCTCCAGTTGATAGACCAATAATATTTTCAGCCCACGGCGTTGCAAAATCTGTTATTAATGAGGCTAATCAAAGAAAAATGATATCTATTGATGCAACATGTCCTTTAGTTACTAAAGTACACAATGAAACGGTAAGACACTACAATCTTGGAAGACATATTTTACTAGTTGGTCATAAAAATCATCCTGAAGTTACTGGCACAATGGGACAAGTGCCAAAAGAATTTGTTACTTTAATTGAGACGGAAGAAGACGCACTTAATGTTAAAGTATCAGAGACCAAGAAAATAGCCTATGCAACACAAACAACACTTTCGTTGGATGACACAGCAACAATTCTTAAAATTTTAAAATCAAGATTTCCAGATATTAAGGGTCCTAACTCTGAAGATATTTGTTATGCTACTACTAATAGGCAAACTGCTGTAAAATCAATGGCTAAACTTTGTGATATAATTTTAGTAATTGGTGCAAAAAACTCATCTAATTCTTTGCGATTAGTTGAAGTAGCTATAGCTCACGGTGTTAAAGTAGCTAAACTCATACCAGACATAGAGACATTAGAAGAGTTTCTCAATACTTTTGAAGCCCATACTACGCCAAATATAGGTTTAACAGCAGGAGCATCAGCTCCAGAAACATTAGTTCAAGTGTTAATATCAAAGCTAAAGAAAAACTTTGAAGTTAATCTCTTAGATCATGAAGTGACAAAAGAAAATGTAAAATTCAATTTACCTAAAATGTTAAGATAAAGTAACTAGGATTAAAAATTGGCTGTTTATACTAAATTAAATGAAGAACAAATAATTGATTTTCTAAAATTATATAACATTGGAACATTAATTCATTTTAATGGAATAACTGAGGGAATTGAAAATAGTAATTTTTATTTAGAAACTTCAAAAGGTAAGTATATTCTTACAATTTTTGAAAAAAGAGTTGATCAACAAGATATTCCTTTTTTTATAAATATTATGAAATATTTAAGTAGTCGAGAGTTTCTTTGTCCAAACCCTATTATGGATATTCAGGAAAACTATCTCCAACATTTACAAAATAAACCGGCTATTATAGTTAGTTTTCTTAATGGGAAATCTAAAACGATAGTAACAAAAGAAGACTGTTTCAATGTAGGTTCTCATATGGCCTCTATGCATATTAAAAGTAATAACTTCCAAGGAAGAAGGAAAAATTCACTTTCAATATCAGGCTGGGATGAGTTAATAAAAAATTGTAGTGAGACCATACCTACTAGTACTTTAAATAAGATAGAACCTAATATATTAGAAGAAATACAAGATTCATTTAACTTCTGTAAAAAATATTGGCCTAATGCATTACCTCAAGGCTTTATCCATGCAGACTTGTTCCCAGATAATATTTTTTTTGATGATAATAAAATATCTGGTGTTATAGATTTTTATTTTTCCTGTAATGATATCCTTGCTTATGACCTTGCTATAGCTGTAAACGCTTGGTGCTTTGAAGATAATCAAACATTTAATAATAAAAAATTTGATAAATTAATTAAAGGTTATTGTTCTTTAAGAAACTTAAGTACAAAAGAACTATTTTATTTGCCACTCCTTTGTCAGGCAGCTGCAATGAGGTTCTTACTAACAAGGTTATACGATTGGGTTCATACTCCTAAAAGTGCTTCTGTCGTTCCTAAAAATCCAAACGAGTACATAATAAAGTTAAGACACCATAAACAGCTTGTAATTAATCAAAATTATGATGAGAGCCTAAAATGAATAATAAATTACAGATTTATACTGATGGTGCTTGTTCTGGTAACCCTGGAATAGGTGGATGGGGAGCTGTTTTAATAAATCGAAATACCGGTGAAGAAAAATATTTGTCTGGTGCAGAAAACGTAACCACAAATAATAAGATGGAACTAACTGCTACAATAGAATCTCTTAAATCAATTAATAAACCAAGTGAAATTGAATTATACACAGATTCACAATATGTAAAGAATGGTATTAATATATGGATAATTAATTGGAAAAATAATGGATGGAAAACTGCCAATAAAAAGCCTGTAGCAAACAAAGAACTATGGATTGAACTAGATAAAATAGTTCAATTCCATAATGTACAATGGTTTTGGGTTAAAGGACACTCAGGTAATCATTATAATGAAATTGCAGACCAACTTGCTGTAAAAGCTATGAATATTTAAATTATAAGATAAAAAGATTATTATAAATTACTAAGTACATTTTCAGCAGATGAAACTTCAAAGGCTCCAACTTCCTCTACAAAAAGGTGAGTGATAATATTACCATCAACTATCATTGCAAATCTTTTTGACCTATGCCCCATAACTTTACCAAAGTCCATGTCTAAACCTAGAGATACAGCAACAGAACAATCAGAGTCTGATAACATGTCTATTTTATTATCAACGCCGCTGGCTTCTCCCCAAGCATGCATCACATGAGGGTCATTTACGGCCATACATGCAACATTTGAGACACCCTTATCAATAAATGAACTAAAATTATTAATAAATCCAGGTAAATGTTTAGCTGAACAGGTAGGCGTAAACGCTCCTGGCAATGCAAACAAAACAACCTTTTTATTAGCAAAATATTCATCTGTAGTAATTTCTTTTATACCATCACTACCTTTTACTCTAAATACACCTTCAGGAAATTTATCTCCAATTTTAATCGACATTTTATGACCCCTTATAGTTTTAATATAATTAAACTATTTATAAAAATTTTAAAATAAGTTTATTTAGCAATCTCAATATATTCTCTTATTATTTTTAAACTCAAAAGTTCAGGTAAAATTCTTCCATTACTTATTGATGGCCCATACATTTTATTAAATGGAATACCAAATCGACCATTAGTTACTAGAAATTTTTTTATATGTTCATTCGGCTTTGTCCAATCTAAACGGAGAGTAATAACATTATTTTCTATAAATAATTGATTTACTCGTTCTGTATCTAAAACTAAACTTTTATTAACCAAACATGTTAAACACCAATCAGCCGTAACATCTACAAAGACAATATTTCCTTTTTTTACTAATTCGTCTGGTAAATTGAAATTATTATCTATATCCCAATTAATTATTAATTCATTATCACTATAATTTTTAGAATTTTTATTTGTGTTACTATTCAATTCTACAAAAATGCTAATAAGCCATACAGTAGTTAACAAAAGCAACAAACCCATTATTTTTTTAAATATAATTAACCAATTACCAGGTTTTGGAATAAATGAGATTATTTTTGGAAATACCAATATTAATATGAGCGGGGTTGATAAGCCTATTCCCATAATCAAAAGAATTGTATAAATTTGTGCAGCATTTCCTGATAAAGCAAACCCTATTGCTGTTCCAACAAGAGGCGCTGTGCAAGGAGTTGCTAAAAGAGTTAAAGACATACCCGTTAAAAAATCTCCTATAAAACCTTCTTTTCTATAAGATAGAACAGTTAAAATTTTTGACGGTATAAAGTATTGAAAAACACCAAATAAATTTAATGAAAAAAACAATGTTAGTATAATCATAAAAAAAATGAAATACGGATTTTGGAATTGTATTCCCCAACCAATCAGATTGCCTGCAGTTTTAATTAGATGAGCAGTTATCGCAAACAGTAAAAATGTCGTTAATATTCCTAATATATTAAAAAATATTTTATTCGTATAAATATTTTTTTTTATAGTTCTATAACTAACTAACTGAACCATTTTTAGAGATAGTATAGGCAAGACACATGGCATAAAATTTAAAATTATACCGCCTAAGAATGCAATCACAATTATTTCAAAACCTAAATATGAATTTGAATTTGAATTATTTTTATAATCTAGATTGTTATTTTTTAATTTTATAGAATTTGTAATTATAGTTTCATAACTAATATCGTTTGTTAAAAATGTTAATTTTATATATTTTTTTAGAAAATCTGCATTAATCGTATTAATATCTATGATTACTTCTAAAGTTTTATTTCTCGATGAATAAATTGGTTTTTGATAAATATTACCTTCTATATCCTCAACAATAATATCAGTAGGTTTGATGTTAAGATCATTAAGAAAACTTAATTTGAGTTTATTATTTTCAACAACGGTTGACATAAGTTTTAACTGATTATTTTTTAGAAGTTTTGGAACTGTTGAATTATACAACAAAATTTTTTCTAAACTTGATGAAATATTATTAGAATAATTTATGTTTGATAAATTAAATTTATGATTAACTGGAACACAAATTTCAGAACATACTTGAGCATTTAATTCTAATATACCTGATATACTATTAGAATTATCTAATGGCTTAATTATCAAAGGAAAAATTACTTCCTCATCATAACCAAAAGTTTCTATATCGTAAAAATTAAACCTTTTAGGGGATGGAAACAACAAATCAGCAGATTTAATGTTATTAGTACTTTGAATATTTATTTCAGGTGGGAGCCCTGCATCACCAGGATTTCTCCAATATATTTTCCATTTGGGAGATAATGTTACTTTTAAACCTAATAATATTTTTGAAGGTTCTTGCTCGTATTTTTTTCCAAACAAAAGATCAAATTGAACAAAATTATAATTTTCATTATTTTCAAAAAATTTATTTGGCAATAGAACATTAGAAAAACAAACACCCAAATTTACAATATAAAAAAATATAAAACTTAGAAAAATGATTACTGTTTTTTTAAAATTCAAATTAATTACATGATTGTACATTATTTCTTTTCGGATATTATTTAAATATAATTAACTTATTGGAATAACATATATGGATCAAGAGTTCTTAGGTAAACTTTTAATTGCTTCTCCAGGCTTAGAAGATATAAGGTTTCGTAACGCAGTTATTTTAATCTGTGAACATTCCAACGACGCGACTATGGGCTTAATATTAAATAAACCTCTTTATAATTTCGATACACAACAACTTTTAAAAAAAATGAAAATAAATGGTAAATCCGATATTAAGACTGAAACAACTTTCTTTGGTGGCCCCGTACATATTAATCAAGGATTTATAATACATTCCAATGAAAAAAAGTATAAAACATCTGAAACAATCTTAGAAGAAGTTTGTATAACCACTTCAGAAGATATTTTGAAAGACGTTTCAAATGGTTTATCTCCCGTAGACACAAGGATATTCCTTGGTTGTGCAGTTTGGGATCAAGGACAACTTAATAATGAAATATTACAAAATTCATGGATAATCACAAATTCAAACAAAAATTTAATATTTTATAAAGATACAAAAACATCTTTATGGAATAAATCACTTATTGATATAGGTATAGATCCCAATAAATTAGTAAATTTTTCAGGAAAAGCCTGATTGTTTCTATTGTAATAAAGACATAATATCTAGATTTTCATAAGATGAAGCATTAGGACCTATTACTGATAAAACAGGTTCTGCTGAACTAAATAATCTATCAATTACATTTTGAATTGAACTTATAGATATATTGTCTATTTCTTCTAAAACTTCTTTAGCTGTTATTAATTTCCTAAAATTAATCATACTTTTAGCTAAATATTCAGCCCTTGAGCTATTACTTTCTTGACCCATTATGAACCCAGAACGCATTTGAGCTTTTGCTCTGAGAAGCTCAGACTCAGTAATAGAATTCTTGATTTTTTTCAATTCATTTAAGCTTGCATCTAATAAATTATTTCCATCTTCAGGTGAAGTTCCTGCGTAAAAACCAAACACACCTGATGAAATTTGCATCTGAGTAAAAGCAAAGATTGAATAACATAGTCCCCTTTTTTCTCTTATCTCTTGAAATAGCCTTGAGGACATTCCACCACCAAGAATAATTGCTAATGCTCGAAGTGAGTACCTATCAACATCTATATTATTTAAACCTTCAATACCTAAAACTAATTGAGTTTGTTCTAATTCTCTATCCTCACCACAAAATCCTGTCTTCCAATCAGCTTTGATTTTAGTATGTTGATAATTATGTTTGATACCCGAAAATTTCTCTTCAACATTTTTATAAAGCCATTCTGATTTAACATTGCCAGAAGCAACTACTACCATATTTTCAGGGGCATAATGCTTAGTAAAAAATGATGCAAGGTCAGATTGTTTGAAATTACTTACCGTTTCTTTTGTTCCTAATATAGGTCGCCCAATAGATTGATCTTTAAAAGCAGTTGAAGTAAAATTTTCAAATACCCTATCGTCTGGAGCGTCAAAAGATTGTCCAATTTCTGATATTATAACACCTCTTTCTCGTTCTATTTCATCTTTGGGTAATGTTGAGTTTTTTATTATGTCTGATAAAATATCAATACCTAATTTTGTGTTTTCATGAAGTACCTTTAAGTAGTAAGCTGTTACTTCTTTACTTGTATAAGCATTTATATCACCACCTACGTCTTCTATCTCTCTAGCTATTGTTTCTGCATTTCTATTTTTAGTACCTTTAAAAGCCATATGTTCTAACATATGAGCAATCCCACATTGATCTAAAGTTTCTTTTGAACTTCCAGCTCCAACCCACACACCAATAGAAGTACTTTTAATATCAATTGGATCTGTAATCACTGTTAATCCAGTATCTAGAATTTTGTAATTTGCGTTCATATCAGTCTCACATTAGATTTAATAAAATGTTGAACGTCTAAGACGCTTGGATCTATAATTTGAAAGTTTTCCTCACTTGACATCATAAATTTCAGGTGAGGTGGAAGTTCTGGTAGAATGTTATTAGCTTTGCTTATTATATCTGGAAACTTAGCAGGATGCGCACAAGCGAGCGAAACTAACGGCATATCATGATTTATTATTTTATCATTTAAAGCCTTCTGAGCAGCCCCATAACCTACTGCACTATGCGGATCTAAAATATAATTATAATTTGTGTATGCTTTTTTAATTATATCTAAGGTTTCATCGTTTGACACCATGTAAGCCGAAAATAAATTACTTACTTTTGACATTTCATTTTGTGAAATTTGAAAACTACCAGTCTTTTTGAACGTGTCCATTTGCTCTTTAACTCGAAGTGGATCTCTATCACATATTTCAAATAATAATCTTTCAAAATTGCTAGACACTTGAATATCCATACTTGGACTAAATGAAGGAACTACATTCTTTCTTTCCATTATACCATTGTTAAAAAACCTTGTTAATATATCGTTTTGGTTTGATCCACATATTAATTTTGAAACGGGAAGACCTATTTTTTTAGCCATCCAGCCAGCTAATATGTTTCCAAAATTACCTGTAGGAACTGAAAAAGCAATTTCTTGATCTGGAGCTCCAACTTTTAACCCTGAATAAAAATAATAAACTATTTGAGGCAAAAGCCTTACCCAGTTTATAGAATTAATAGCTGACAAAGAATATTGATCTTTAAATGTCAAGTCTTCAAAACAGTCTTTAACTATTTCCTGGCAACCATCAAAGTCTGTTTTAACAGATAGTGCATAGGCACCTTTTTCATTAATCCAAGTCATCTGTTTTTGTTGAACCTCAGACACCCTTTCGTGTGGGAAAAGTATAAAAATATCAATATTTTCTTTGCCTTTAAACGCTTCTAAAGCAGCAGAACCAGTGTCACCACTAGTTGCACCTAGAATAACTCCTCTTTTATTTTTATTTTGGAGAGCTTTATTAAAAGCTCTAGATAAAAATTGCATAGCATAATCTTTAAACGCTAAAGTTGGACCATGAAATAATTCTAATATATGTAAATTATCTTCGAACTTATGCAATGACGCCACATCATGATTATTAAAATTCGAATAAGTATCTTCTGACATTTTTAAGACTTCATCTTCAGTTAGACAAGGCGACATAAAAGGGCTCATAATTTTACAAGCTAATTCCGCATAACTAAGGCCTTTCATATCATTAAGATCTGACAGACTAAATCTAGGCCATTCTTCAGGCATAAATAAACCACCGTCTCTTGCTAACCCTGATAAGAGAACATCTTCGTATGAGAGCGAAGATTCACCACCCCTCGTGCTTAAGTATTTAATCTGATTTAGCATTATAAACTTTCTTTTTAAAATGCAATCTTCCTACAGACACATGATATGAAAAATATACAAACAACAATGATAAAGCTAACCCATACCAAGTTATAGCATATGATAAATGTTGATTTCTTAATTTAGGTTTACCTGTAACGCCAATTGGCAGAGTTAGTTTTTTTCCCTGACGTAATGCGTCAATGTAGTAACTTGTGATAAAATTATCAAAGCGTAGTTCTAAAAAATTAAATATTTGTAAAGGTTTTATTGTAAACCAAAAACCTTGTTTCCCATCGTTTTCTGGGACAAAATAACCTTTTTTTTGAGGATATCTTATTATACCCTTCAAAATAATATTATCTTTAATTAAACTAAATTTTCTCTTTTCAGGGTCTCTATAACCTTCAGACACCCAACCTCTATTAACTAGTATTACAGTGTTATTTTTTAGTTTAAAAGGGGTTATGACATGGAAGCCTGCATTACCTTCGAAAGTCTTACCGGTAATATATATTTCATTATTATGTAAAAAAGATCCTTGAATTTCAATTGATTTAAATTCGTCAACATTATTGTCTTTCAATTGAGTTTGATCTTTAATTGGATTAGATTGGCTTTGTAACAAATATCTTTCTATTAAAGCCTCTTTCCAAAATAATCGTTTAATTTGCCATGTTCCAAAAGATAACAAAATTAAGAAAACTATTGCTGAAACAATTGATGGCCATAACATTGGCCTGAAATATATGTTCATTACTTGTTTGAAAGCTCCAATTATTTGATAAGTACTAATTTATACTTATCAACCTCCCCACCAGTATATGCAAATAAATAAAAATAACCAAACCACGTCAACAAAATGCCAATACCATGCAGCAGCCTCAAAACCAAAATGATGCTCTGGTGAAAAATGTCCTTTAAGCCCCCTAAACAAACATACAGTTAAAAATATTGTACCAACTAGAACATGAAAACCATGAAAACCAGTTGCCATATAAAATGTTGAGGCATATATACCATCAGTAAATCCGAATGTAGCATGCTGATATTCATAAGCCTGAACAGCAGTGAAAATAGCTCCCAAAATTATTGTTAAAACTAATCCTCTTATAAAATCTTTTCTATTATTATGCTGTAATGCATGATGAGACCACGTTACTGTGCAACCTGATAAAAGAAGGATTAGAGTGTTTATTAAAGGTAGATCAAAAGGATCTAAAGCAACAATATCAGCAGGTGGCCAAACTCCTGTATCTGGATATAAACTAGAATCAAAGAAAGCCCAAAAAAAAGCAACAAAGAACATGACTTCTGAACAGATAAAAAATATCATTCCGTATCTCATACCAATCTGAACAATTGGAGTATGATGACCTTGATATTCTGCTTCTCTTACAACATCTCTCCACCAAAAGAACATAGTAGCAAGCACCATAAACAAACCAGCCATCAAAACATATATTGAATAAGGATACTCGTGCATAAACAAAGTAAGACCCAAGAATAAAGTAAAGCCAGCCGCTGAACCTAATGCTGGCCATGGACTTGGTTCAACTAAATGATATTGATGTTTTTGTTCACCGCTCATTACTCTCTCCTTAATTTATATACTTTTATATATATTTTAACTTGGTTTAGTCTAGTAAATTATTTTAATATCCTTACTTTAATTCAACGTAATCTTAATTAGCATTGTAGAATGTATATGATAATGTGATTTCCTTTAAATTTTTAGTATTTTCATCATCATTAATACTAGGATCAACATAAAATGATACTGGCATCTTAACTTCTTCACCTGGTTTCAGAGTTTGTTTTACAAAACAAAAACAATCAACTTTCATAAACACACCTCCTGCCTTAGGCGGGGAAACATTAAAAACCGCTGTTCCAGTGGATGCTTCATCAGATAAATTTTTTGCAGTATAATAGACTATCTCCTGGACACCAGGCTGAACTAAGATTTCTTGTTTAGGAGATCTAAATTCCCAATTTAAATCCGGTGATATATTAGAGTCAAATCTAATTTGGACATTATTATATTGACCGTTGGAACCTGGTGCTAAAGAGGCTCTTTGAACAGTTCCTGCATATCCAGTTACTCTGCAAAACAAATCATATAAGGGCACGGAGGCAAATGAAAGGCCGAGCATAAAAAAGACAACAACAAAGGTCCAACGCAAAGCATTATTATTTTTTTTTGACAAACTTACCGTCATTTATCCTGTTATATCCATTCTTAAAATTGTTATAAGAAAGAAAAGTACAACCAAGCTTATTATTATTAATAAGACAGCAATATTCTTAGATTTTCTTTTTGCATAAAAAGTTTTAATGTAATCATCATTTTGATTAGGTTTCATGACACTTTACTAAAAATTATTTAAAATAAACTTATCTAAGCATATACCAGCAAAAATAAAGCTTAAATAAAAAATTGAATATAAAAAAAGACTTTTTTCAGAACCTTCTTTCTTCCTATATAGAAGAATAGCTCTTCTTAAAAACTCAAAGCCTAAAAAAGAAATTGTAATAAAATAAAATGTTCCCGCATAATTTAATGCCCAAGGCATATAAGAAAATGGTATTAATAGACATGAGTATATCAGAATATTTTTTCTTGTAACTTTATCACCCGCAACAATAGGAAGCATAGGTATTTTTGCTGCTTCATAATCATCTTTTTTGATTATAGCTAATGCCCAAAAATGTGGTGGTGTCCATAGAAATATTATCATAAACAAAATAACTGACTCTAATGCTATATTACCTGTTGCACAAACTTGACCTATTACAGGAGGGAAAGCTCCAGCTGCTCCTCCAATAACAATATTTTGTACAGTATTTCTCTTAAGCCATACTGTATACACAACTGCATAAAAAAAGATTGTGAAAGCTAACAAACTTGCTGCTAACCAATTTACAGCTAAGCCTAAAATCATAATTGATATAATTGAAGAAATAATGCCAAAAGAAAACGCTTCAGATGGAAGAATTTTGCCTAAAGGAATTGGTCTGTCTTTAGTTCTAACCATGATCTCATCGATGTCTCTATCATACCATTGATTAAGTACACCTGAGGCACCTGCTCCTAAAGCTATGGCAAAAATACCAATGCATGCCAAAACTGGATTAATGCTGTAACCTTGAACTGGTATTGCTGTGTAATAACCAACAAAAGCTGTGAACACAACTAAAGACATAACTCTAGGTTTCATTAATTTAAAATAATCTAATGGTGAGCCAAAGACCTCCTCACCTTGGACTATTTCGTTTCTATTAGCTGTTATAACCGGCATTTTATATTTTAAATCAACCTTATTTAACTTTAGGTATTTCTGCGAAAGTATGAAAAGCAGGTGGTGATGATACGGTCCATTCTAGAGTATTATCAGTAGAACCCCACGGATTTTTTGAAGCTTTTCGTTTTTTAACAAATGCCTCAACAATAACAACTAGGAATATAATTGCACCTAATGCGCCTATGTATGAACCAATTGAGGCAACCATGTTCCATCCAGCAAATGCATCTGGATAATCGACATATCGCCTCGGCATTCCAGCAAGTCCTAAAAAATGCATTGGAAAAAATGTTAAGTTTACACCAATAAAAGTAACCCAAAAATGAATTTTAGCTAGACTTTCACTGTATTCATAACCTGTCATCTTTGAGAACCAGTAATAAAAACCAGCAAACAAACCATAAACGGCACCAAGTGATAGAACATAATGAAAGTGGGCTATAACGTAATATGTATTGTGTAAAACTATGTCTAAACCAGCATTTGCCAATACCACACCTGTAACTCCACCAACTGTAAACAAAAAGATAAAACCAAGTGCCCAATACATCGGAATCTTAAAAACTATAGATCCACCCCACATTGTAGCAATCCATGAAAATATTTTAATTCCTGTTGGAACAGCTATGACCATTGTAGCAGCAGTAAAATATGCTCTAGTGTCAACAGACAAACCAACTGTATACATGTGATGAGCCCAAACAACAAAACCAATCACACCAATTGAAACCATTGCATATGCCATCCCTAGATAGCCAAAAACAGGTTTCCTAGAAAAAGTTGATATAATTTGGCTAACAATTCCAAAAGCAGGCAAAATCATTATATAAACTTCTGGATGTCCAAAAAACCAAAATAAATGTAAAAATAAAATTGGATCTCCACCACCTTCTGGAATAAAGAAGCTTGTTCCAAAATTTCTATCTGTGAGAAGCATTGTTATTGCACCTGCTAATACAGGTATAGCTAGTAATAATAAGAAAACTGTAACTAACATAGCCCAAACAAATAAAGGCATTTTATGAAGTGTCATCCCAGGGGCACGCATATTAAAAATGGTTGTAATAAAATTAGCAGCTCCTAATATTGAGGATGCTCCAGCCAAATGAAGGGAAAATATCGCCAAATCCATTCCCATACCTGGTGAACCAGCAGAGCCTGAAAGTGGAGGATAAATTGTCCAACCTACACCAACTCCACCATCTACGACAGCAGATAAGAGAAGTAATACAAAGCTTGGAGGTAACAACCAAAATGAAATATTATTCATTCTTGGAAAAGCCATGTCAGGAGCACCTATCATTATAGGAACAAACCAATTTCCAAAACCACCTATTAATCCTGGCATTACAACAAAGAAAACCATTATAAGGCCATGTGCTGTAGTAAAAACATTCCACATATGTCCATCAGCCATGTACTGAACACCTGGATTCATTAGCTCCATCCTCATATAAATGGACATTCCACCACCAATAAACGCTGCAACTATAGCAAATATGATATACATAGTGCCTATATCTTTATGGTTAGTGGAGTACAGCCATCTCTTTACAAAACCTGATGGTGCTCCATGATGATCATGGCTTGATATTGTATCCGAACTTTGCGACAATGTTGCCATTATTTAATCTCCTTAACTGCTTTTTTTTCCAGGAATGCTAATTTATTAGGACTACTGTTTATTTTATTAGCAAATTTTACTTTAGCTTCTTTTAACCACTGCTCATATTCATTTTTTGGCAGAGCTTGAATAACAATTGGCATATATGCATGATTAACGCCGCAGATTTGGTTACATTGTCCATAATATTTTTTCTTACCTAAAGGTACTTCTGTCCAAATTTCATTAATTCTACCAGCTATTGAGTAAACTTGTAACGCTAATGATGGAACAAAGAATGAATGCATTACATCATTACCAGTGATTAAGAATTTTATTTTCGTGCCTTCAGGTACAACAAGAGGGTTATCAACGTCTAACATCCTCTTTTGATCACCTTTCAAATCTGCTTCTGCAATAATATATGAATCAAATGAAATTTCTTGGTCAGGATATTCATAATTCCAATACCACTGAGCTCCAGATACTTTTATTACCATGTCCACAGGCTTGTCTGCTTCTGTAAGATATAGCAATTTGAATGATGGAACAGCTATTACAACTAATATTAGTACAGGAACTACTGTCCATATAATTTCTATTATAGTATTATGAGATGTTTTTGAAGGTTTAACACCAGGCTGTTCTTTGTATTTGATACAAACATATATTAATAATCCTAAAACAAAAACAGAAATTAGGGTTATAACAACTAAGAGAAAATTGTGAAGATCAGTTGCCTTTTCCGCAATAATACCTGCAGGTGGTTGAAGATCCATTTGCCAAGGTTTCGGTTCAGAGGCAAAGGCTAAATTAGAAATAGAAAAAATAAAAGCAAGTAAGCCCGATATACAAAAAATTAACTTGCTATTCCAATTACACAGAAGTGTCTGGATATTTATTTTCATTATGTTCGCTCCTCAAACAATATATATAATCAAAATATATTTGATCCAATAATATTAATCTTAAAAAATTAATTGGATTAACTATGTATTACTTAAAACTTTTTCAAGTAAAATACTAGATCTAATAACAAATTATTTTAACTTTATACATAAAATTTTAATACAATCTAAAAAAAATATTTATTTCAGATTTAACCTTGCATAATAATTGTCAGACTGTCATTTTAGGTACTATATTTCTAATTTAATAGGTTTACATATGCAAAACAAATCACCACTGGAAATCACAGATAATATTTTTTTTGAAAACAATGAGTTTGATCTAACGAAAGTTAAATCTATATTATCTGACACTCTTAACAAAGCTGACGACGGTGAATTGTACCTAGAGTCTACAAAATCAGAGTCATTTTCTTTCGATGATGGTAGAATGAAAAATATCTCATATGATAGTACCAAGGGTTTTGGATTAAGAGCAATAGCTGGTGAAGCTAGAGGTTTTGCTCATTCTGGAGAAATCAGTGAAACTTCTCTTAAAAGAGCGTCAGAGACAGTGAAATCTGTATCAAAAAATTATACTGGTATAATGGCTCCAGCTCCTTCTCATGGCACTAACAAACCTTTATACACCTCACTAAACCCTATTGAAGAAACTTCCTTTAATATAAAAACAGAGCTTCTTGAAGAAATAGATAATTATGCAAGATCTTTAGATAGTAAAGTTGTACAAGTTTCAGCTTCAATATCCGCTTCATATCAAGCAATTCAAATCATTAGGGCTGATGGAGAAAGGTCTGCAGATATCAGACCTTTGGTAAGACTTAATGTTTCACTTGTTGTTGAACAAAATGGCAGAAGAGAAACAGGAAGCTCAGGATGTGGTGGCCGAGGCAAATATGAGGAATGGATTAATTCAAATCGATGGAAGGGACAAGTCAAAGAAGCGCTAAGAATTGCTAACACCAATCTTGAATCAATTCCAACTCCTGCAGGAGAAATGCCTGTGGTTCTTGGGCCTGGTTGGCCAGGAGTTATGCTACATGAAGCAGTCGGCCATGGCTTGGAAGGTGATTTCAATCGAAAAGGTACATCAATTTTTTCAGGAAAAATTGGTGAAAAAGTAACAGCTGATGGAGTTACTGTTATCGATGATGGGACTATTGAAAATAAAAGAGGTTCTATAACTATTGATGATGAAGGAACTCGCTCATCAAAAAATATCTTAATTGAAAATGGTGTTTTGAAAAGCTATATGCAAGACAGGCAAAACGCTCGCTTAATGAAAATGAACCCTACTGGAAATGGTCGGAGACAATCCTATTCACATTATCCTATGCCAAGAATGACAAACACTTACATGGATAATGGAAGTGTAGACCCAAAAGAAATTATAAGTTCTCTTAAAAAAGGTATTTATGCAGTTAATTTTGCAGGTGGACAAGTAGACATTACAAATGGCAAATTTGTTTTCTCAGCCTCTGAGGCATACTTAGTTGAAAATGGAAATATTAAACAACCCCTTAAAGGAGCTACACTTATAGGAAATGGCCCAGATGCCATGTCAAAAATATCTATGATTGGTAATGATTTAGCTTTAGACGATGGAATAGGTACCTGCGGGAAAGATGGCCAAGGTGTTCCCGTTGGAGTGGGTCAACCAACTCTATTGATGGGCGGCATAACTATTGGCGGGACAGATACTAATTAATTCTACAACTAATAAGAATTCTCAGTAAAAATTTTATTTACATTTTTATTCCATGTAGTGTTATATTTCTTGATTAGTTTTTCTGCTCCTGTTTCTTTGTTTTGTAAAATACGAAATAAAGGATCTAAAAACTGTCTTTCGTCCATACCTTTATGATCTAAAACATTTCTTCTTTCTAACCCAGAGCTTGAAATTCTTAACATTTCATTTGCAAGATGCTCAATAGAAATTTCTCCAATTTTACCACCTAAAGCTAATTTAGAAGCTGAAACTCTTCCTTCCTCCAACACGTCTTTACTCATTAGAGGCTTAGCTAAATCATAAGCTTCCGCTTGCGATTCATCATCATATAACAGACCTACCCATAGGGCTGGAAGAGCACAAATTATATTCCAAGGACCTCCATCTGCGCCTCTCATCTCAAGATATTGTTTTAACCTAACTTCTGGAAAAGCAACAGTTATATGATCCTCCCAATCTTTCATAGTTGGGTATTGACCCTCAAAACCTCTTAGTTTTCCATCCATAAAATCTACAAATGATTGCCCCGAAATATCAATATATTTTCCTTCTCTATAAATAAAATACATTGGCACTTGAAGGATATAATTCAACCAAGATTCGTAACCGAAATTAGGGTCAAATACTATTCCTGGAACACCTGTCCTATCAGAATCAGTATCAGTCCATACCATGGCTCTTGAGGATAAATAGCCACTAGCCTGTCCTTCAATAAAAGGGGAGTTTGCAAACAAAGCTGTTGCAACTGATTGAAGAGCAAGAGATATTTGAAATTTGTGAACCATATCTTGCTCACTAAAATAATCAAGATTAACTTGAATTGTACAAGTTCGGAGCATCATATCAAGCCCAAGATTCCCAACTTTAGGCATATAATTTTTCATGATTTCATATCGGCCTTTAGGCATCCAATTTTGATCAGATCGTGACCACTTTGGGTCATAGCCTAATCCAATCATAGATAACCCTAATTCACTCATTACATCTTTCATCATCTTTAAATGCAAACCTGTCTCTTTACAGGTTTGATGAAGGTTTTCAAGGGGCTTCCCCGATAATTCTAATTGACCACCAGGTTCTAAAGATATGGAAGCACCTGTGTGATCTCTTAAAGCAATTGTATTATTATTTTCAAGGATTTTTTCCCATTTATTTTTTTCAGCCAGCTTGTTAAGCAATTCACTAATACCTGATTTACCGAAGTAACCAACTCTTTTAAAACTATCTTCATGAAAGACAAACTTTTCATGTTCAGTACCTATTTTCCAGTCTTCTCTTGGTTTTTCTCCTGATACAAACCAATCGATTAGGTCATTTTTTTCTAGTTTTGACATTCAGTCCTCATCTATATTTCAAACAATTATTAAGAAGAAAAAATAGAAAATACAACATAATATTAAAATATTAATTTATAATATATTCTTTCATATCACCATTCATTATATGCCAGAAAACTAAACCACTTATAACTGCCGTTTCAGATCTCAATATCCTTGGCCCTAAGTTTATTGGAACAACAAATTCTTTTGATTTTAGAAAACTTATTTCATTTTGAGAAAATCCTCCTTCAGGTCCCATTAAAATGGCTCCAGATGGATTAAATAAAGCTTGATTGTTAAAAGACCTTTCTTCTTTTTGGTTGCGCTCAGTTTCATCACCATAGAAAATCTTTCTGTTTTTATTCCAAGAACAAATCACATCAGCAAGCTTTTGAATTGGTTTAATTTCAGGTATCGTAATTCTTTCACATTGTTCTGATGCCTCAATAACTATTTCTTGCATCCTTTTTAAATTTATATTTCTTGTTATAGTTCTCTCCGTAATAACTGGCACTAAACAAGAAGCGCCTAACTCTGTTGCTTTTTGAATAATAAAGTCTGTGGAACTTTTCTTTACAGGCGCAAAGACAACCCATATATCTGCTTTTTTTTCAGGATCCTTGATTTTTTGTAAAAGCTTTATTGTCAGGTTTCTTTTTGAATCATTTATTATCTTGCCAGTGAATTCTCCATCAACCTCATTAAAAATTGATAATATGTCATCTCTTTTTCTTCTCATAACGTTAGTTAAATAATGCAATTGTTTTGACTGAATTTTTATTTCTTGATGAACCTCTAGCTTGCCATTTACATATAGCCTAATTTTTGCTTTGTATGATAAATCTTTCATCTTAATGAACCTATATTCTTAAAATTAATTTAGCCACCAATTGTTTTAATCACACTATAATGATATGCCATTATTTATGAATACACCAAAATTTAATAATTCAGATATCATAGAAAACGGCTGGTGGAACATTTTACCTAAGAAATTGTTGAAGTGGGTAAGGTTAGGAAGATTTGACAGACCCGTTGGATTTTGGTTACTTTTATTACCTGGTTGGTGGGTGTTGGCCCTTACTGATATAAAGTTGATAAATTGTATAAAACTAATGATAATATTTCTTATAGGCGCTGTAGTTATGAGAGCAGCAGGCTGCACTATAAATGACTTATGGGACAAGGATATTGATAAAAAAATTTCTAGAACAAAAAAAAGACCAATTGCTAATGGAGACATATCAAATCAACAAGCATTTTTTTTCTTAGCTTTTATGCTATTAATTGGTATAATTTGTCTATACCAACTTAATATAAATACGTGGTATATCGCATTATCTTCCCTCCCCCTAGTTATAATTTACCCCCTAGCAAAAAGATTTACTAAATGGCCTCAAATCATTTTAGGTTTAACATTTAGTTGGTCTGTGCCAACAGCTTGGTCAGCTGCAAATCAAGAATGGACCATTGGTATTTTTATAATGTATTTTGCTACAGTATTTTGGATCATTGGTTATGACACCATATATGGTTGCCAAGACAAAAGTGAAGACGAAGTTTTTGGAATACAAAACTCAGCTGTATCAGCTAAAAACTTTCTAAGTACGTTTGTAGGATGTATGTACTCTTTTACATTTATTTTATTGTTAATAGGTGGATATTTTTTAGAAGCTAGTTTTTTTTGGTTTATAGGTGTAACTTTAGTTGGATGTCATTTTGTCAATCAAATCCTAAAATTAAATGACTTAAAGAAGTATGATCCCCTTAAAATATTTAAATCAAATGTAACAGTTGGTTTGATTTTGACGATTTCTTCTTTAGGTAATTATATTAATTTCATTCAGTAAAATTATATCTTATATTTTGACCTGAAAAACCCATCTACTAAAATCATATGTGGGAATGTTAATGCCGCTAAACCAATAAATGTCACTTTTAAAATTGCCTCAGGAAAAATATTTAAATTTAAAATATAATAAAGAGCAACTGCTCCACCTAACCAACTTAAAACTGAAAGAGTAATCATTAATGATATGGCTTTACCTTTCTCCATGAAATTAAGCAAAGTAGGAACAACTCTTTTTATGTGATTAAAGCTATGTATCAAGCAAAAATAAATGGCAAATGCAGGTAATGGCGGAAGCAGAGTAATAAATACGATCATAATAATAATTAAACTTATATAATTTCTAGATAATTTCATCTTCTTAAAATTAAAAACAATGAAAGTTAACGCACTTAACCAAAGAATTATCCCTAAATATAAACATGTCCATAATAATGATAATTGATTACCTGATAAGACAGAAAAAAAATAACTAACCTCGAGTTTATTACAAAAAATAATACCTAATACGACTAAACCGCCATGGAAGTAGCCATTTATCAAATAAGTTTTATTTTTTTTCCAATTTAAATCGCCACAACCAAAATGAAAAATACTTATAAATAAAAAAAAGATAAGGCTAACTACTGGAAAAAAATACCACATTATGATTACACCAGCAGAAACTAATATATAGGCTCCAAAAAAACCTAACTGTAATATAACTCTTTTAGAACAACCTAATGTAATGGAAATTGCACCGTCTAGAGCTCCATGAGGAATGCCCACAAATATAATTAAAAACAATGATACATAATCAATCAAATTTAAAGAAAGATCTAACATCATTAAAATATAATTTTAAAAAAAGATTTAATAAAGGGTATTTTGGGCATTGAAAAAACTATTTTCCAATTGGTTTTAAAATCACAATTACCTGACATAAACCTTGCCATTTCGTCACCATTTATATTTTTTGCTAAATTAGAAAATATAGTTGGGGCTATTTCAGGATATTTATCTATAACTCGAATAAAAATTTTATCTAAAAATAAATCTATTTTGGAATGAATGTTAGTATTAATTTTTTTACCTGAAATCAACTGATCCTTTATTTGTAACACTTGTTTTTGTATAAACGTAAATGCATATCCTGTAGAGGGCCTTACAGCGCCTCCTCTAGTTCCAATATTGAATATTTTTTTTGACATTAAAGATACATCATGCATGGGGATTATTCCTTTTTCATGATTGCTTTTTGTAAACGATTTTAAATTATAATATTTTTTTAAATATTTTAAAATTGCTTTATCGTAAAAATTATTGGACTCCAAGTGTTTTGAAAACATGGTGGATTCTACTAAAGCAGTTTTTTTACTGAATGGAAGAAGATAGATAAAGTGCATACCCTTAGATTGATCGCACCTAAAGTCCATTAAAATAACAGTTTTATCGTCAAATATTTCATCTTTTGAATTAACTACATAACCCTCAAAATGTTGCAATAAAATATTTGATGGCATTTTAGGCGGCCTACTATCAAAAATATAGTCCCCATTTAACTTATAATTTCCATCAAATAACTCTTCGTTATCTTCTAAAATTTTTCTATTAAATAGATTTACTTGTTTATTCTGAAGCTTACTTAGACAAAAATTTAACCATTTTTGCCTTTTAATAACACAATAAGGATGTTTTTTTGAAGATAATATATTCTTTGAATTACTAGTTATTATAGCCCAGTTATTCCAGGAACAATAAGAATTATCATAAGCTTCTTGATTCTCTTTAAATTTCCAAAATCCCCAGTAATGATCGTTTATAGGTTGATGTTGGTCCTTCAAGAATAAATTAAATTTATATTGTGGTAATAAATTGTTAAACCTAGCTAATGAAAATGCCGCACAACCACCACCAATGATATTTATTTCTTTACTACTCACTTACAATAATCTCTTTTAAAAACCTATGTAGTTCAGGATCATGATTTTTTTTATTTTTGTTTCTAACAAATTCTTCAATTATTTTAAAAAAAGTGACTTTTGCTTTTGTTATATTTGACGTTACTTGCCTTCCATTGTACCAACAATAATTTTTTAATTTTAATTGAATACCTATTTGTCTATATACACCCGATGCAATTGAAATTGCTATTCTAGTTTTCAATGGCAGAAAGATTAACCCTTGAGTTCCACTATAATAATATTTCTCTGCGAGATTTAATAATTTTTTTATACCAAAAGAAACTGTTCTAAATATCTCTGTATTATTATCATTTACACCTTGTATCATGGCATTTGGAGAAATATTATTTATCCATGAACCTGGTATGTAACGTCTTCCCATTTTTGCATCTTCTAAAACATCTCTTGCAATATTAGTAAGCTGCATAGCTATTCCAAGATCAATAGCAAATAAATAAGCTTCTTTATTTTTACATTTAAGAGCATCACACATCATTAGACCAACAGTTCCCGCCACATAATATGAATACTGAATTAACTCTTCTTCTTCTTTAAACAATACAGTGCTTTGATCTAAAATTAACCCATCAATTAGATGCGTTGCTGCTTTTTTGGAATATATATTAAAAAAGCTTGGATATTTTAAATTATAATTATTTTTAAATTTTAATTCTTTATAATTTATAAAATTTGATTTTATTTTTTTTAATGTTTGTAATGACCCTCTTTCACCACTATCAGCAATGTCGTCTAGAACCCTACAAAATTGATATAATTCAGAAGCCCTATCGATATATACAGAAGGTAAAAATTTACCAGCCCAGTAAAAACTTTTACCATTTTTTTTTAATGTTAATTTAGCATTTGAAATATGTTGATCCATACAAGATCTCACTTATTTGATTAAGCTCTCTACAATTTTTGCAGACGACAATACACCAGGAACGCCTGCACCTGGATGCGCTCCCGCTGCAGCAAAAAATAAATTATTTATATGAGGATCTTTATTATGATACCTAAACCAGGCAGATTGTGAAAAAATAGGTGCTATAGAAAAACCTGCCCCATGTGTTGAACGATAATCATTTTTAAAGTCCAGAGGTGTCATAAAAAAATCGTCACAAATGTTATTTTTAAGATCAGGCAAAATTGTTTTTTCAAGAGCTTCTATTATTCTATTTTGTAATTTTATACCCTCTTTACTCCAATCAACGTGGCCTTGAAGATTTGGAACAGGACATAGTACGTAAAAGCTATCGCAGCCTTTAGGCGCAAAACTTTTATCAGTTGCAGTTGGTCTATGAATATATAAGGAGAAATCTTCACTTAAAACTTTGTTATCAAAAATATCTTTTAACAAACCTTTAAATCTCTTACCTAACCAAATTGAATGATGGGCTATATTGCTATATTGTTTTTTGGTTCCAAAAAATAAAACGAACATTCCCATTGAATAAGAAGTTAATTTTTCTGGTAAAAATTTTTTTCTTTTATTAATATTTTTTGTTTTTAGTATTTCTCTATAGAAAGTAGGTGGGTCTCCATTAAAAATAATATTGTCTGCTGAAAAAAAATCGCCATCCATACTCTCTAATTTCTCTATTTTACCATTTTTTTCAAGAGCACTTTTTATATCTACATTGTATTTAATATCTACTCCAGAACGCTTTAACAATTTAGTTAACTCTGCAACTAACTTACCAGTTCCTCCCATACTAAAATACACTCCCCAATTTCTTTCAAGAAAATGAATTAAGGCATAAATTGAAGTCGTTGAAAATGGATTTCCTCCAACTAATAGTGGGTGAATTGAAAAAGCGGCTCTTAAATTTGGGTTTTTTATATATTTATTAACAAGCTGAGCAACTGTTAGGTAACTTTTTAATTTCAGTAAAGCTGGTATTTGTCTTAACATAAAAAAAAATGAACTAAAGGGCTTATCAGCTAATTTAGTAAAGCCTATGTCAAATATAGATTCTGATGCTTTTAATAATTTTTCATAACTATTAGCATCTTCAATGGAAAATTTTCTCATTTCCATTTTTGTCTTTTCAATTGTTTGTGAATAATCAAAAGTTTGACCATCATGGAAGTGAAACCTGTACCAAGGATCTAATGGTTTAAATTCGACATAATCCTCTCTTTTTTCACCAAATAATTCAAAAAGTTCATCAAACAAAAAAGGAGCCGTTATCACTGTTGGTCCAGCATCATGTTTAAATCCATTTTTCTTAAAGACTTGAGCTCTACCCCCCAAAGAATTTAGCTTTTCTAATAGCGTCACTTGGTGGCCAAGAGCTCTTAATCTTAAGGCAGTTGCAATACCTCCAAAGCCACCACCAACTACAATACTCTTAATTTGATTTTGATTTTTTATAATATGTTTCATTTTTTCTTATTGATACTGAAGTAATTATACTATTACGTTTTTGAAACAAAAAAAAGCCTGCAGAATAAACTGCAGGCTTTTTGTATAAAATTTAATATATTATGCTTCTGATTCAGTAACCGCAACATTCCAAATAATTACACCAAATGCAATTTTGTTAAGAACGTCAGCTAAGTTATAGATAATGTTAAGTGAATTTTCATCAACTCCACCTGCCATATAACCCATAAAATAACCTATTGGGTAAATTGCCCAACCGATTGTAACAATCCATCTCATTGTTGAGAAAGCTGATCTGACAGACTCTGGAGCCTCTTCACTTGCTTTACTAGCTTCACCTGCAAAGATTTCATATAAGATGTATATCCAACCAACCATTCCTATAACAAATCCAAGTGTAGCATTCATGTATCCAGCTTCACCTAAATATCCACCAACTAACATTACTAATGAACCTATCATTAACTTCCAGAACACGCCTCCAGCTACAGCTGTACAAGCTCTTAGAATAATATAGAATTCTACCATTAATAACGGAACAGTAATTAACCAGTCAATATATCTGTAAACTGTAGGTGTTTCACCAGTACCCACCCAAACATCTCTCATGTAGAAGTAGTGGACAGCTGCTACTAGTGTAACTAGACCAGAAACTGTTAATGAAGTTTTCCATTTTGCTGAAACTCTTTGTGTTTCCATAAAGAAAAAAGCAGTTGAGGCAACAAGCGCCATAGAAATTAACCAGAAACTAATTCCAACAAAATCATCTGACTTTAAATTTGCACTATCTGCAGCATTAGCCAGAAATGGTAATGACGAAATAAAAGCTGCCGGTACGGCATATTTTAAAATTTTATTAAAAGACATTTATAAACTCCCCTTATATTGTCATATTTACTAGCCACTGCTAGATATTTACACTAATAGTTAGTGCTATAAACACGACAATAAAAAAGAAATTGTGGTTAATCAACAAATAAAAGTATATTTAATGTATTTTTTTTTCACTAAATATATTAAAGTATTGTTTTTAAACAATTTATTTAATGATAACAATTATCATTTTTATGTTTTAGGAAGGTATTTTAAATGGATACGGTATTATTTGGTGGCTTAGGGTTTCTACTTTTGTGTGGAATTTGTTTTCTTACAATACGATTTATAGACAGATCTTCTTTAAAAGATAGAAATAAAAGATTATTGAACTATGTCGTTTTGGGAACTTTAATTATTGCAACCATATTAATTTTTAGATGGCATAGCGGAACATATCTAATAAGCAATTAAGTCTAATAGAACTAAATAACTAAATCACCTTTACTCTTAACATCAATAATTTCCCAATTAGGGCTTTGAGGTTTAAGGGCTATTTTTTTTAAATTCTCATGCAACTTAAACCGATATTGTTTATTATCTATCACTTCCATTAACCATTGTGTTAAACTTTGTTTTTTGTTTTCTAAAATACTCATTGTTAATAATAATGCTTCATATTCGTTAACGTTATCTAGTTTATTATGGACACCATGTATTGCTGACAACCTCTTAGGAGCTCCATTAAAGGGAAGAACTCCAGCTAGTGATACATACCCGTATATATCATCTGAATATTCAAAATCTCTTAACTTCACACTACCCTGTTTCAGTTTAACAAAATGATAAGCTATGCCAACCGCCTCTGTTAAATGCATTATGTTCAACTGCTCTTCTTTAAGCCAAAGAACGTTTAGATCAACAATTGTGCCATTGCTTGGCCATTGTGTTGCTGGCAGTGAACCATAAGCCGAAATTGATGCTGCATATACAACTTCTGAGTTGTATAACTTTGCTGGAGTGACGCAAATATCCTGATCTAGTGAAAATTTTCTTTTCAACTGATAGGGCGATCTATTGGAGCCAACTGATAATATTGGAATTCTATTTTCTAGGTTAAAACAAATATCTCTTACAAATTTGCCTTTATAAAATGAAAAAGGATAATTTGGAGCAAAATATGGGTAATTTATTGCTCTTTTATAAGGTGAGAATTTAGGAAATAATTCCTCATTATCTATTTGATTATAATCTTTCATTATAAATTATACTAACTATAATCCAACTTTTTCATCATAACCTAGCGCTATATTCATACACTGAACAGCCGCTCCAGACGCTCCTTTGCCTAAATTGTCTAATCTAGAACAAATTACGATTTGTTGATTAATATTATTTCCAAATATATTAATGTCTAACAAATTAGTATTGACAAGATTATCAGGTCTAAAATGACCTCTACTATTAAGACCTTCGTCTTTTTTTAAAACATTTATAAATTGGGCTTCAAGATAGAATTCTTCCATCACTGCTTGAATTGTTTCAGTATCAATTACAGAGGTGAAGCTATTAAAATGAATTGGAACATATACAATCATTCCTTGAATAAAGTCACCCACAGATGGCATAAATATTGGGTTATACTTTAAATCATTATGGTATTTTATTTCTGGCAAATGCTTATGATCAAGTTTAAGAGAATAATTGAAAAAAGGCGCATGATCCTTCTCATTAAAATAAGCTATAAGATCTTTTCCACCACCAGAGTAGCCACTGATTGCGTTAATTACTAATGGTTGACTAGGCAATATCAATTTATTTTCTAACAAAGGCTTTAATATTACGTTTGCTCCAGTTGCATAACATCCTGGGACAGCTATCCTTTTTGACCCAATAATTTTATTCTTAAACATAGGACCGAGCTCAGGAAGCCCATATGACCAACTTGAATTCGTACGATGGGCTGTTGAAGCGTCAATAATTATTGGAGATCTTGATCCAAGATCATCGGCTATTTTAGTGGTTTCAATTGATCCTTCATCAGGCAAACATAAAAATGTAACATCTGACTTTTCCAACATCTCTTTTTTATATAATAGATCTTTCCTTTTAGATTGCTCTAAAGGTAAAATATTTATATTTGGATGTTGGGCCAATCTTTCACGAACCTGAAGGCCTGTGGTACCTACTTCTCCATCAATAAAAACATTTTTTTTCATTTTAACCTTTTTTATTACTCATATTGATTGCAACAAGTTTAACAGTATATTAATAAATCAAGTATGTCTTTTTAACACTTTTCTTTTTTATTGGGAACTATATATGTCTGCAAATAAACTCGACGACAAAGATGTTATGAATATTTTAATAGATACGGCTTTATCTAGTGGTGCATCGGCTGCTGACTGTGTTTTATCAAGAAGTCGAGGGGTATCATTAACTCGAAGATTAGGCAAAGATGAAACTATAGAAAGATATGAGGATTTTGATACTGGTTTAAGGGTATTTGTTGGAAATAAAATTGCTTCTGTGTCAACAAATGAAAATTCTGAAACTGCGATTAAAGATGTAGCTAGAAGAGCTGTCGATATGGCAAAAATTGCTCCACAAGATGATTTTAGCCTAATAGCATCACAAGAAATACTTGAAGAATTTCCTATAAATGAAGCTCTCTCAGTTGATAGTTATGATAAGGTTGAGCCAAACATAGATATTATTAGAGATAGGGCTAAGGAAGTTGAAGACACAGCTTTAAGTGTTAAAGGGATAACTAACAGTGATGGAGCAGATGCTTCTTGGGGAGAAGGAGAAACTCTTTTAATGACTTCCAATGGTTTTTTTGGATGCTCTAAAAAATCAAACCATAGTGTTTCAGTCGTTGTTATTGCCGAGAAAAATGGTAAAATGGAAAGAGATTATGATTACTCCTCAAAGGTTTTTGGAGAAGATTTAAAGACCTCAAAACAAATCGGTCTTGAAGCAGCAAATAAAACACTTGCTAGAATGGGAGCCACAAAACCAGTAACTGGAAAATACCCCGTAATATTTGATCCAAGAGTATCTAGATCAATTGCTAGCCATTTTGCTTCTGCAATAAATGGATCAGCTATAGCACGTAAAACTAGTTTTTTAAAAGATATGCTTAATAAACAAGTTGCTAATACTTCTATCAATATAGTTGACGATCCTTTTTTGGAACGAGGTCTTGGCTCAAGGTTGTTTGATGCAGAAGGTTTAGGCTCTAGAAAATATACATTAATTAAAGATGGCGTTTTGCAACAATGGTTATTAGATCTATCGTCTGCAAAACAATTAAACTTAAAACCATTTGGTAATGCCAAAAGAGGGATTAGTGGACCACCATCCCCAGGAACAAGTAACTTTATGATTTTACCAGGAAAGATAACCCCTGAAAACTTGATTAAAGGTATCAGTAACGGCTTTTATGTTACAGATATGATAGGTAGTAGTGTTTCTATGATTACTGGCGATTATAGTCGTGGAGCTAGTGGATTTTGGATAAAAAATGGAAAATTATCAATGCCGATAACTGAAGCCACTATTGCAGGTAATCTTAAAGAAATGTTTATGACACTTCAGCCTGCAAACGACTTAGACTTTTCGCATTCTATGAATAGCCCAACCCTATTGATTGAAGGGATGACTATTGCAGGAAATAGTTAATTGAAAAAACAAGTTGATGATAATAGTTTCAATAAATTTGCTGCATGGTTTGATATGCTTATCAAAGATCATGGGTTCTTAAGGCTTTGTTATAATAATTTTCATAAAGTTAATCACAATATTTATAGAAGTAATATGCCCACTCCAATGAGAATTAAAAAATATAGTGAAATTGGTATAAAAACTATAGTTAATTTAAGAGGGGTAAGGAAAGACGGTGGTTGGTTATTAGAAAACGAGGCATGTAAAAAATATAATATTAGGTTAGTTGATTTTAGAGCCAGGTCTAGAGCGGCTCCTGAAAAAGAAATGATTTTTAATGCAGAAAAATTGTTTAATGAAATAGAATACCCTGCTCTTATACATTGCAAATCAGGTGCTGATAGAGCTGGCATTATGTGTGCTCTTTACATGTTAATTTATGAAAAAGAAAAGCCTGAAATTGCTAATAAGCAACTATCATGGAAATATTTACACGTAAAATGGGCAAAGCCTGGAGTTTTAGATTCATTTGTCAAAGAATATGGAGTTGAATATAAAAAATCTAAACAAAAGTTTATGGAATGGGTTAAAAAAAAATACGATCCAATAATGTTAGAGAAAAACTTTAGATCCATATGGTGGGTTAATAGGCTAGTTGATGATATCCTTAAAAGAGAATGATAAACTAAACATTATTAATATTAAGCTTATAGAGCTTTCTATATAAGCTTGACTTCTTTACTAGGTCTTGATGCTTACCAAGCTCCACTATCTTGCCTTTATTAAATAATATTATTTGATCAAAGTTTACGATGTTAGATAATTTATGGGCTACTGTAATAGTTGTTTTATTTTTAGTAAGTTTTTCTAAAGCTTTATTTACTTCATCCTCGGTTTTAGTATCCAGAGCACTTGTAGCCTCATCTAACAATAGTATAGGCGCGTCTTTTAAAATTGCTCTTGCAATAGATATACGTTGTCTTTGTCCTCCAGAGAGATTTTTTCCTCCTTCGCCTAAAAGAGTATTATAACTATCGGGTGTAGTCTTAATAAATTCATGTATGCCTGCATTTTTTGCAGCTTTAATTATATCATCATCATTAGCGTCTAAATTTCCAAATCTTATATTTTCTAAAAAAGTTTTATTGTAAATGACTGTATCTTGACTCACTAATGCAACATTATCTCTGAGAGAGTTTAAGTTTATATTTTTTAAACTTTGTTGATTTATAAAAATTTCACCTGATAGCGGATCATAAAATCTAGATATTAAATTAATAATCGATGACTTACCTGCGCCACTCTGGCCAACTAAAGCAACTTTAGTACCCGCTTCAATAAAGAAGTTAATATTATCCAAAGCTTTTATTTTATTTGTGTAAGAAAAATTAACGTTTTTAAATGTAATATTTGGAGGGCTTTTTTTATTTAGTTTTAATTTAACTGCTGAATGTGAATTAGATACTTTTGAAGCAACATTTAACTGACTATATATTCGAGTTAATGCTGATAAAGCTTCTTGTAACACAGTATTAAATGTACCTAAAGCTCTGGCAGGTTGTGCTATCATGAGAAGAGCAGTGACATAACCAACAACACTTCCAGGAGACAACTCCCCCATTGATACCCTATAACTGGCTAAGCCAATAACACAAGCGGCTGCCACACCACCGAGAACTTCTAAAATAGGTAAAACTTTTGCTCTTCCAATCACGAGATTGAACATTTTGTTAAAGAGTACGTTTAATACATTCTCTGATCTTTTGATCTCCATTTTTTCTAAATTATACGATTTAACCATTCTAATTCCCTGTAACATTTCAGTCAGAGTTGAGGTAACTGTTTCCATCTGTTCTTGCAGTGTCGTTGCTATAATTTTTTGTTTTTTTCCTATTTTAAATATGGGATTTAAAGCAATTGGATATATTACAAAAACTAAAATAGATAACAACCAATCCAACCATATTAAATAAGACATTAATGCAATAATTGTTAAGGTATCTCTAATTAAATTATTAATGCTTCTTTCAAACCCATCCTTGATCAAAACTACATCATTCATTATTCTTGAAACATGATTACCAGATGAAAGTTTATTTAACTCTAAAAGGTCAGCGCTTATTATATGTTTAGTAAGATTTTTCTGAATATCTACAGAAATTGATAATGATATTTTTGATACTTGTTTAATTTGAAAAAACATGGCTACACCTCTAATAATTGCAACCAAAGCAATAACAAGAGGTAATGTTATCCAATCATTATTTCCACTGTCTAATAAACCATCAAAAACAAGCTGTATTAAATATGGATAAATAGATGCCGTGATAGCAACTAAAACCAATAATAAAAAAGCGAAGAATATGTCAAAAGTATACTTAGAGACAAAATCAAACCAAAAACTTTTAATTACATTTTTATTTATATTTGAAATTATTTAACTTTCTCCCGCCTCAATCAGCCATAATAAAATACGATATTAACTTATTATATTAATAAAGTGTATAGATAGTTATTTTGTTTTATGTAATTTTAATTTAAATTCACCTTTAAATATATTAGTAACTTTTGGATTAGAAGATGAGTGTGATAAAATATTTTAGCAAAACTAAATTTGGCCAGAAGTTCATAGGTTTTGTGTTTTATTCACTTACTAGTTTTGTACATCGTTCTATAAGATGGAAATATCTAATAGAGAGTGAAAAATCTAATATATTTAATAATAATCAAAAAATGATTTTTTGCTGTTGGCATAATAGATTATTTTTAGGACCTCATATTTTACCAAGAAACAGAAAAATTAATGCCCTTCAATCCAGTCATTCTGACGGCATGATCACCTCAACAGCTTTTAAATTTCTTGGGATGAACGTTATTTTAGGATCATCTAATAGGGGTGGAATGCAAGCATTCAGACAAATGGTTAAATGCATACAATTAGGCGAAAGTGTTGCTATTACTCCTGATGGCCCTAAAGGTCCTAAAGAAAAAGTAAAAGATGGAATAATAAAACTAGCTCAAATAACAAATTCACCCATAATCCCACTTGTCTGGTCTACTAAAAAATTTAAAATAATAAATTCATGGGATAATTTTGTTATACCTATGCCATTTTCAAAAGGGGTATATAGTTTTGGAAAACCCATTTACATTAAAAAAAAGATTAACGAAAATGAATTAGCGATGTGCAAACAAAAACTTGAACTTGAACTTAAACGTCTTACAAAGTTGGTTAATCAAGAATTAAGTTAAAATTATTTAGGCTTTAAAAGAGAAATACATGTCACTTACCATCTACAATTCAATATGGGGATTTGTTAAGTTAATATTAGAACCCTATTTAGAAAGACGTGTTAAAAAAGGTAAAGAGGACGTTCACAGGATTAATGAAAGATATGGGATTTCAAATAAAATTAGACCCAAAGGGACTCTGATATGGTTACATGGAACTAGTGTAGGAGAGTCAGTTGCTGCATTAGCATTAGCAAACTCAATGAAAAAAAATGGTTTTGGTAAAAATAATAATGAGTTTTTTTTATTAACAACTAACACTTTGTCCGCTGCAAAACTAATCAAGGATAAAATTAAAAAAGGTCTGCCTGCTATTCATCAGTATCACCCTTATGATCATCCTGAATTTGTTTCTAAATTCCTAAAACACTGGAAACCTAGTATGGCAGTCTTTTTGGAATCTGATTTTTGGCCTAATTTAATATACTTAACGTCAAACACAAAAATTCCTACTATTCTAGCATCCTCTCAAATGTCTGACAAATCGGCACGTTTTTGGACAGGGTTAGGGTATTTTTTAGCAAGAAAAGTTTTTGGCAAAGTGGATCATGTGCTAGCTGTTGACCCAAAGCAAGAAGCTCTTTTTAAAAAACTAGGCGCCAAGAATGTAAGAAGCCTTACAAGCTTGAAATCAATTGCAGATAAACCGCCAGTAAACAAAAATTATATTTTTAATTTAAAAAAGGATTTATTAAAAAAGAAAATATTACTTGCATCATCCACCCATCCTGGTGAAGAGGAACTAATGATTAAGTTAGCAGATTTTTTAAGAAAAAATGCTAAAGATGACGTATTAATTATAATTGCCCCCCGTCATATTAAGAGAAGTTTATCTATTCAAAATAGGATCAAAGCTGCAGGTTTTGATATAAAGTCTAGAAGTAAAGGAGAGTTTCCATCTAAAAATGATGTTTTCTATCTTGCTGATACGATGGGTGAAATGGGCTCTTTAATTGAAATAGCAGATCTTGTTTATGTCGCAGGTTCTATGGTTCCTGCTGGAGGCCATAGTCCATCTGAAGCATCACAATTTGGTAAAGCAGTGATAATGGGACCTCACACAGAAAAATGTAATGCGCAAATCAAGGATCTTGTATGGTCAGGTGGTGCTATCCAGATTGAAAAGAATATCAACATGAATAAGAATTTTACTGATAGTATCTTTGAACTATTAAGTAATCCAGAACGTATTGAGGATATGGGCAAAAACAGCCTGATTGCCTCCGGATACGCTCAACAACGCGCAGATGAAGCAAGCGTATATTTATTAAAATTACTTCAAAAAAATGATAAAAAAAAGCTCTTGTATAATGATTAACACACCAAAATTTTGGTATAAAAAAGATTTAATTTCTAAATTCAAAACCCTTTTATTGCTTCCTTTTTCTATTGTCTGGATCCTACTTTCGTTAATTAAGAAAAATTTTGCAAAAAGATATAAATCTCATCTAAAAGTAATTTGTATAGGTAACTTAAGTATTGGTGGAACAGGAAAAACACCCTTTTCAATACAAACATATAAAATATTAGAAATCCTGGGTTATAAACCTGTGTTTTTAACGAGAGGGTACAGAGGTCTTACAAAGGGTCCAATCCTAGTAAACAAGTCACATAACCACAAAGATGTAGGCGATGAAGCCTTATTATTAAGCAAAGTAGGCACAACAATTGTATCATCAAACAGATGTATAGGAGCTAAATATATTGAAAACCTAAAAAAGAACTATGATATAATCATAATGGATGACGGACTTCAGAACTATCAATTAGAACAAGATATCAAATTACTATTAATAGATAAAAAATTATTATTTGGGAATGGATATTGTATACCTGCAGGCCCATTAAGACAGACAATTACTCAAGGTTTAAAGAAAATTGATGCAATAATTTTTACAGGTGATGGTGATATCAAAGATATAAATCTCAATTTTATTAATAACATTCAAAATTTTGATACTAAATTAGAAATAAAAAACAACTTTAAAACAAAACAAAATAATTTTTTAGCATTTTGTGCATTAGGTAATCCTATAAAGTTTTTTAATACACTTAAGAAAAATAATTTTAAAATTGTATTAACCAAATCTTTTCCAGACCACTATAAATATAAAAACAAAGATATAAACACGTTAAAAGAAGAGGCTGATAATAGAAACTTAAAACTAATTACGACTGAAAAAGACTATGTTAAGATTGATGATAAAGAAAATGAAATAAGCGTTCTACCAATTGAAATTAATTTTAGTAAGGCTGATGGTAATAAATTTAAATCATTTTTAAAGGAAAAAATAAATGACTGACCCCATCAGTTTTAAACTTAAAAAACACTTTGATAGATATATTCATGATCCCATTGCAGCGCTGATTGCTATTCCTTTATTTTTAATACTTAAAATCTTACCTTATAAATTATCTTCCTATCTATGTGGTACTTTAATGTATCTAATTGCACCGTTGACCTCATATAATAACCGTGTGAAAAGACATATGTGCATAGCCTTTCCTAAAAAATCATCTAAAGAAATTAACAAACTTGTATTTAGACATTGGTTTATGCTCGGCCAAACAATTGGTGAAATGCCTCATATAAACAAAATGATAAAATTAGGAGTTTTAGAAACTGATGGCTTAGAAAAAATTAAAACTGGCCCTGCTATTTTAGTAGGAGCACATATGGGCAATTGGGAATTTTTACTAAGAGTTGGAGATCTAGCTGGAAGGAGAGCTGGTTATGTATTTAGACCAATTAATAATTGGATATTAAATAAAATACAAATCCATAGAAATAAAGACGCTAATGCAGATTTTTATAGGAAAGGACGTCTGGCTGCAATTGGAATGGCTAGCAAAATCAAAGCTGGAGAAATTGTAGGCTTAACTGGCGATCAATTACTAAGAGAAGGTATTAATGTTCCCTTTTTTGGCGTCGAAACTCCTACTCCACAAGCCGCCGCAATCATGGCTTTGAAATGGAACACCCCAATTTATATGGTAAGAATCGAGAGATTTAATGGAATTAGGTTTAAGATGACGGTAGAGGATAAACTAAATATTCCTACGAATTTAGACAAAGAAAGAGCAACATATGAAATTACAAGATTAATTTCTTCTCGAATAGAAGAATGGATTATAGATAAGCCAGAACAATGGCTATGGGCGCATAGGCGTTGGGGGAAACAACTCAAAAGAAACTAGACATTACAAGTCTAATTGTCCTGATCTAATTTGATCAGAAAACTTTATCCTAACTCTAGCATTTTTAGGTGCTTCACTACTGAGCTTAATTGGTTTTCCTTCGTTATCCATTACTAGAGAAAATCCTCGCTCTAAAATCCTATTAAAGCTTGAAGCCTCTAAAAGCTGGTTGAGAGAATTTAACTTAGTCTCTTTTTTTGAAACAATGTTTTCTAAATAATTTATGAATTTTGTTTCCAGAAGTTTTACTTTAGCGTCTAAGTTGTTAATCAAAATTTTTGGAGGAGTAAGTCTTTGAGCATATTGGTTAACTCTATTTCTGTTTTCAACAAATATTGCGTTAAATAAACTTTCTATATCTTTATAAATAAAATCTAGCTTTTGATTTTTATTATCAAAGATTTGATCAGGTTTTCCTAGAAGTTTTATTAAACTATTTAACTGATCTTTGTTGTTTTTAATTTTATTTGTATATGAGGTATTTAGTCTTAGCTTTAGTTCATTGATTCTCGCAAGTAATTCATCTCTTACTGGCACTGATTTTTCTGCGGCTCCTGTAGGTGTCGGAGCTCTCAAATCGGATACAAAATCTATTAACGTAGTGTCTGTCTCATGTCCTACAGCTGAGATGACAGGAATAGAACTATTAAACACTGATCTCACTACAATCTCCTCATTGAAAGACCACAGGTCTTCAAGGCTGCCACCTCCTCTTGCCACAATAAGTAAGTCTGGTTTTTTAATATTTGTTTTATCAGTGAGTTGATTGAATTTGTCGATAGCATTGGCAATTTGTTTTGCTGATCCATCACCCTGGACGGCAACAGGCCACAAATAAACATGAGACGGAAACCTATCTGATAATCTGTGTAAAATATCTCTTATTACAGCCCCTGAAGGACTGGTTATTACACCTATTCTTGCTGGCAGATAAGGAATTGGTTTTTTATATTCTTGTTTAAACAAGCCTTCAGCAAGAAGTTTCTTTCTTCTATCTTCAAGCATTTTAAGGAGAGCACCTTCGCCTGCAATTTCCATATTATCTACAATAATTTGATATTTTGACTGTCCTGCAAAAGTCGTAATCTTACCAGTGCATATTACTTCAATACCTTCTTCGGGCCTGATCGACAGCCTAGGCATCGTGTACTTCCATATGATGGCAGCAATTGTTCCTTCTGTATCTTTAAGTGTGAAATAAACATGACCAGAACTTGGAAATGAAGGTCGTGAAATTTCACCTCTAATCCGTATATAACTAAAATTAGTTTCAACTAATTTTTTAATTACATGAGAAAATTCACCAACAGAATAAACTGGATTATTTGAATTATTTTCCATTAAAAATCATTAAAATTTATATTTGTCATAAATTGATACTATGGCATATTGTAAAAAATCTAAAGCATTTTGGAGTATATAATTTTATGAATATTTTAGTAGTTGGTGGCGGTGGCAGAGAACATGCGATAGCTCATTACTTATCTAAATCTCCATTAACAAAAAATCTTATTGTGGCACCTGGAAACCCAGGTATTAAAAAATTTGCAGAATGTTATCCCATATCAGTGGATGATATAGAAGGACAATGCAAACTGGCTAAAGATAAAAATATAGACCTCGTTTTTATTGGACCCGAAATACCTCTAGTTCTCGGATTAAAAGATAAGTTGTCTGAAATAGGAATTAAAGCTTTTGGTCCATCTGCTAAAGCAGCTCAATTAGAAGGATCCAAAACCTTTTCTAGAAATTTCTGTAAAAGGAATAATATTCCACAACCTGATTTTATATATTGTAATGATATAAAAACTGCAAAAGACCAAATAGAGCTATTGAATGGATACTGTGTTGTAAAAGCAGATGGTCTTGCTGCAGGCAAAGGAGTTGTTGTTTGTGATACAGTAGAAGAGGCTATAAACGCATCTACTCAAATGTTAGAAAATAATAAGTTTGGAGATGCTGGTAAATCTATTTTAATTGAAGAAAGAATAACAGGTATTGAGGCAAGTATATTTGCAGTATCTGACGGGGATACTGCAATAATCTTAGGTACAGCTCAAGATCATAAAAGAGCATATGATAATGATCAAGGGCCGAATACGGGAGGAATGGGCGCTATATCTCCCGCGCCTGCACTGAATGACAGTTTAAATCAAGAGATTTTTAATAAAATTATAATCCCAACCATTAATGGAATGAAGTCAGATGGCATTGTTTATGAAGGAATTTTATACGCAGGCATAATGCTTACCAAAGATGGACCTAAAGTCATTGAGTTTAATTGTAGGTTTGGAGACCCTGAAACTCAAGTTGTTCTTCCTAGACTAGAAACAGATTTAGTCGAGATTGTTAAAAATACAGTCGACAAAAAACTCAACGGCATGAAAATTGATCTGTTTGACAATACTGCAATTACAGTTGTACTAGCCAGCCAAGGTTATCCAGGAGATTTTAAAAAAGGTAGTGAACTACCGCTACTCAATAAATATGATCAAGAGACAAATATATCAATCTTTCATTCTGGAACCTCTGAAAATAATGAAAAAAAACTCATATCTAATGGTGGTAGAGTTTTATCAGTTACTGCTATTGGGCAAAACGTAAAAGAATGTAGAGATAAAGCTTATAAAACCATTGAAGATATAAATTGGGAAAAAGGTTTTTACAGAAAGGATATTGGTAAACTTTAGTTAGATCTTAACTTACTAAAAAAATCTTTCAATAACAGTTCCGATTCATCTTGTAAAAAACCAGAATAAATTTCTATAGACCCATTAGCTTCATCTTTTTTAAGAACTTGAGGGCCATTTTCTATGGCACCTCCTTTTTTATCCTCTGCACCAAAATATAATCTTCTTATTCTAGTTTGTTTTATAATACCTGCGCACATTATACATGGCTCTAATGTTACCCAAAGATCGTAAGTATTTAAAAATCTATTTCCTGTGATGTGAAGGACTTTTTCAATTACTAATTTTTCAGCATGACAAGTTGAGTTATTATTAAGTTCTACTAAATTATGTGCTTTTGCAATTACCTCTCCCTTATCGTCAACTATTACAGCACCAACTGGAACCTCTTGTTTATTTTTAGCTTTCATAGCTTCTTCTATAGCAATGCTCATATAATCAATTTGATTAGACATTAATTTAACCCTTACTCCTTAGAAATATTGCTAATAATTATTAAAAGCTATAATACAAAACTATGAAAACATCTTTTAAAAAAAATAATTCTGAATTTTCTGAACAAAATAAAGAAAATCCAATGCCAGAAAATTTAAGGACCAATTCGGAAAGAATAGCCAAGGTAATTGCTAGAGCTGGACTTTGTTCTAGAAGAGAGGCTGAACGATGGATTGTAAATGGACAAGTTAAACTTAATAACAAAGTTATAACTGAATGTGGAGTTAATGTAACTTCAAAAGATATCATTGAAGTAAATGGTCAGCCCTTACCATCTCAGACCATTACAAAATTATGGCTGTATCACAAACAAAGAGGTTATTTAGTTACTAATAATGATCCTGAGGGTAGATTAACAATCTTTGAAGATCTAAAAAGTAAAATAGACACGCGACTAATTTCAGTGGGTCGTTTAGACATGGACTCAGAAGGACTTTTATTACTTACTAATGATGGTGACTTGGCAAGAAAGCTAGAGTTACCCTTAACTGGTTGGTTGCGTAAATACAGAGTTAGAGTTCACGGTTATGTGTTGGCAAAAGATTTAGAGCCTCTGAAAAATGGGATAACAGTTGACGGGATTAAATACGGCAGAATAGATGCCACATTAGATAGACAGCAAGGAAGTAACGCCTGGCTTACTTTAAGTTTTCGAGAAGGTAAAAATAGAGAAGTAAGAAAGGTTATGAACTATCTTGGCTATAATGTTAACCGTCTAATAAGAATTTCTTTTGGCCCTTTTAATCTTAAAAATTTGTCTGCTGGTGAACTAGAAGAAATAAAAAGTAGAGTGTTGAACGACCAATTAGGGTTATCAAAACTAAAAAAAACAGATATTGTAGCATCAAAAAAACTTCATTCCTGGGGTAATAAGCTTGAAAATTTTGAAGGTAATATTGACTCATCTCTAAAATCTCCATGCATCTCTCCTTTTTCTACTTTAGAAGTTCTTTACGACGGAACAGTTCCTCTT
>ENA-OWPI01000314-OWPI01000314.1-marine-metagenome-genome-assembly--contig:-NODE-314-length-72650-cov-11.816006_pt1 | contig 72650 bp, 42 predicted proteins | sample MGYA00238138_ERZ651775 | MGnify/ENA primary metagenome ERZ651775 (study PRJEB26906, sample SAMN06265043) | marine metagenome | isolation source: Helgoland LTER site | place: Germany:Helgoland, sampling...
TTTGACGGCATCGTGTACAACCCACACGTAGTTATAGTTACGACGACGGGAAGAGCTTTGATGGATTTTTGGCCAAAGGAATCAGCAGACGAGCAAAAAGAGCAAGAACCAGTCGCGCAAATACTTCTACAACCGCGATCTCTTTTGATATATAGAGATGAATTCAACGATACGAACGGAGCCTATTTTTTACGTCACGGAATACGCCACTCGAGCAGCGACGACGCTTCTAAAGCGCATCCGCCATCCGTGGCTACAATTATAGAAAAAGGAGAAGAGAACGTTGCAAACTTGAACAGAAGCGCGTTGCGACATTCAATCGTATTCGTGAAGAAGAATATGGGCGCTTAGTTCAAATATATAGAACCTTGTAAAAACATAAATTTAGTATGAAAATAGAATCGCGCGCGCGCGCGAAACCAGAGAAGAAGAAACAAAGAAGAAAGAAACGAATTTATATATATTAGTACACGAGTTTTATTAACAACTCATCCTCTGTTACGGAGGACTCCAGGCACCATATTTCTTCCAATCCTTGATCCCTTTTTTGTTGAAGAAGTGACCTTTCGGGTAGTATCGAGGTTCGTTGGATGCCACCGCGCCGAACTGTTTCGAAAGTTTCACGTGAATAGCCGGTATCTCGTACTTGATTTCCTGCGTCAAATCAGGTTCATCGGAGATGTAATGTAACCACTGATGCCACTCTCTCGGCACGTTCGCTGGATTATAATCGTCCAAATCTTTGTATTTCACCCACCTCGATCGTCCTTGTTGATATTTCGTATTCTCGTAATATTCGTTCCCGTGCTGATCGGTCCCGACTAGTCTACCTTTCCTCGAATTTAACTGCCACACGGAACCGTCCAAAATAGAGGTTCTGTTGTTTTTTATCATCACGCGAGTGAGTGATACGATGGAAGAAGAAGAAGAAAACGTCGCGTGTTAGTTTTTTGTTTTGTTGTTGTTGTTGCTCGCATCATAAAATCTAATCGCGAGACGACTGGAAAGAGAAAGAGACCCCGTCCGGGGTGACTAAACGATAATAATACTATACGACAAATATATAAAAAAATAAGAAGAATAGAAACACGCACAAAGTCGAGTAATTGCTCTCTCGCGCAGACGACGACGATAAAGACGACAGTGGCAAAGACGCTTTACTCGTCGTCGTCGCTCTTCTCGCCGCCAGTCGTAACGTAGACGCGAGCATTTTTAGTGTGGTTGGCGACTCTCTTTCTTCGATTTTCCCGTTTTTTTTCTTTTTCGCGAGAAAATTTTCGCCCTTTCGCGAAATTCTTTTTTGCAGAAGATTAATTCTTCTTCTTCTTCAAAAGTTTTAGTATTGGTTTTGGTGCGCACTTACTCATCACTGTCGAAGAACAACAGAACGTTTTAAAACACACACAAACAAACAAGAGACTCGATACTCGCGCGTTTCCTTCTTTATCGTCGCAGTAAGAATTTGAGAATTCATTACACACAAAACGTATAAACTCATCAAAATCATCAGAAAGTGATTATTTGTGTGAGCCAAGACACACACAAAAAGGAGAGGAGGATCATCAGAAAAGAGAACTTGAGGAGATACATGATGACGATGATGATGCGACAGAAAACAAGGTCTTCGTCGAGAAGATTTCTTGTCGTTCTTCTCGCCGTGTGCTTATCGTTCGTCTTGATTCAATCGACGACGAACGTGAATGGAGGATTCACACAAGTAGCAGCGCAAGAAGAGGACGATGGAGATGACGATGGAGGAGAAATTAGCAACAACAACAACGAGGAGGAAGAGGAGGGAGAAATAGACACGAAATCAACCGTAGAGGAGGAAAATTTGAACGACCCGGGGTCATTCGGCGAACTTCCCGCGTACGGTGAAAACGACTCGTTCGGGAGACGCACGGGGAGTCGATGGACTGGGGCCGGAGCCGCCATGTTGTGGGACGTTGGAGAAACGTTCGAAAAGGCGTGGGATGCCGGGTACAAGAAGATTTCCACGCACGCGGCGCCTAGACTGTCCGCCGCCCACGACTGGTCTCATAAATACATTCATGAAAACATTCGCGATTACGTCCCGAAGGAGTACTCGCCGTTTGTTGCCGCCGTGATTACGTATTCGTTACCGTTGTTGCCGGTGTGCGTGGTGATTTTCATTTTGAATAGATTGACGGCAATGTTGAGTTTGCAGAAAGTGTTGTTAGTTGTGAACGCTTACAACGCGACGTATTGCTTCATCTTGTGGTTCATCAACGCGCTCACTGGAAACGAGCCGATGGCGAGTTTACAAGCGTCCAACGAAGCCGATTACATCATCTTACAGTTTTTGAAGTGCGTGTCGTACGCGGTATATTTGTTCTTGCAATTGTTTCACATCGCCATTTTGTCCGGAACAAAAGCGGAAACGATGAAAACGGTGGCGATTGGCAACTTCTTCTTATCCGTCTGCATTGGATTTCACTACTTTATCAAAGTTTGGTCTCCAGCGATGCACGGACACCCACCGGCGACGAGCCAAATCACGTACATTTTGTACACGATGATGTTCGGGACGATGGCGTATTCGAGTTACTTGCGAGATCCTCAAGAAAGAGCGCAAGCTGCTTCGGTATCGACCATGTTTGGCGTGGATAAACAGTTTTAACGAAGAGTCCAGTAAAAATGGTTGGATTATTGATTGAACTTGTTGGATTTCTTGATTGAAATTAAAAATCTCATTACTAAAATATTATTACACACAAGACAAGACCCCCTTCTTCTTCTTTTGGTTTTCAACTTTTTTTCAAGCAAAGCAGCGTTTTCATTCCTTATTCATTTTAAACGAGGACGACGACGACGACGACGACGGCGCAATTAAGAGCGAGGAGCGAGAGCGTTTTTAGAAGAGCGAAGAGAGAAGAAGAAAGATGGACACGATCCGATCGACCATTCCTCAAGTGAATGATCTCGAGGAGTATTTAACGAGCACTGGCTTCGCGAAAAAAGATGTGAAAAACTGCGCCTTGTTTTTACAAATGATCGAAGAACATAAATTGAGACGGAGCGCGTCTACGTTCAGAGCTGGAGAGATTGTGTTGGAACACACGAACGAAAAGCTACGCAAACGATCGTTTCTGACGAAAATTCTCTTCGGTTCCAGTCCTTCGACGGTGAACAAACACTTGATTTTGTTGGAGCAAACGTTTATTGCTTCGTTGGATACTTCGAGTACGAACTTGAAACGAGCGTTGGAGCTATTCAACGAGTTAAAAGCGATTGTCGAAGAGACGTTGGGGCAGAAGAATTCGCAACGATTAAAACGCTTAGAGGGTATGTTGTTAGAAGCGTCCGGAGAATTCGACAAAGCGATGGAACACTACGATGCGATATTGGAAGATCAACCGACGGAGCAAAGAGTGATGAAGAGAAGAATAGCAGTTTTTGAATCTCAAAACGATACGAAGAAGTGTTTAGAAGCGTTGAACAAGTATTTGGACGTGTTCATGGACGACGTTGAAGCGTGGGAACACGCTGGAAAGATTTACGCGAAGCTGTTCATGCACGAACAGGCTATCTTTTGTTTCGAGGAATGCATATGCTCGGCGCCGAGTAATTATCACCATCACAGGCGCGTCGCGGAGCAGTTATACGCTTTAGGTGGGTTTGATAACTTACGTCGAGCGAGCATGTATTACGCGGCAGCTATTGATATGTCCACTGGTGCAGATGTGAGGGCGTTGTATGGGTGCATATTGACCCGAAATACGTTGGTGAAGAATCACGCCGGTAGTAGTAACGATAGTAGCAATAGTAACGGTAAGAATAGTATAGAAGCGGTGGAGAATTTGGCCGCCGCGGCGGCTGAACGATTGGAGCAAATGTACGCCATCAAACAGGAAGAGTTACTAGGTATTGTTAGACAAACGGTGAAAGTGAAAGAGGCGAAGAAATGATAAGATTTTTTTAAATATATACCAGTACCAAAACGAGCCGTCGGTAAAAATAGTATCGCGATTTGTGTGTATTTTGCTGATTAAAACTCTTCTTTTTCTATTCTCTCTCTGTTCTTCTTCTTCTTCTTCTCTTGTTCTCTTCTCGTATTCTTCTTCTTATTAGTTGTTATCTTTATTACGTGTTTCTTTCGAGTGGCTGTAACGCGGGCGTCAAGTAGTTGCCCGAGTTCTTTGACGCAACTTGCGTGACGAGCTCGTAGTCGCCCTCGGAGCCTTTATCGTACGCGACGTCAAACGTTCGGTTTCTCGCCTCAGAATCGTGAAGCGACTTCACGCAAACGTCCGCAACATCCGCGCACGAAATAGTTTGCGTCAATCGTTCGCCTTGGTCAAAGACCAACGCCTTACCTCCACTCGGTTCTTCGCTCAACACCGCGGGTCTCACGATGGCGTATTGCAATCCCGATCTTCTCAACGCGCATTCACCGTCTTTCTTGTGCTTCACAACGCGTTGCTTCTCTTCCCCTGGTTCCATGCCTGCGCCAAAGCACGACAGTAGAACGATATCCGCCTCTTCACCTCTCGGGTTCGCTTTGAGATATTCCAAAACTAAGGAAAACTGGTTGGTCGCGCCGGCCAAATCATCTTCCAACGTCTGGTTCGTTTTCGCGTTCACTTTCGCTCGGAACTGAACGCCGATTTTCGCAATCTTGGAAACGTCGAGTTGCGGGACGTCCGCGGACGAGTTCATCGTCGTGTCGTCGACATCTTCTGAAACGAATCGAGACCACGGAATGGATTGCGTTTTCCATCCCAACTTTGTGCGCATGGAAGCGCGGAACAAGTTCCCATCCGTATCGATGACGCAAAGCGAATACTTCTTCGCGTCGCACTTGTATCGAATGGTTAAACCCTCGCAGGAGGACAAATCGATCGCCTTATTCGAACTCTCTGCGTGAAGAATTTTCACATCCGGCGAGATGAGCGTCGCAACGCCGGTTCTCGGCGTCACGAACCCGGACCAACTGGCAAACTTCCAGTTCTCCTCGGACGGTTCAAATTTCACTTTTTGTACAGTTCTTCGAGTCGCTTCCGATTTGGCCGCAGACGTGGACGATTCGCCGCTGCTGGCAGTTCTCCAGCCACCCCCAGCTGCATCGCTTGCGCTTTGGCTGAACTCAGTCGACCATTGTCTCTCACCTTCGAAGTTTTGTGCCCATTTGAAATCCGTCAACATCTTCTTCGACTTGACGGATTGACCCGCTCGTCTCGCCGCCAACGTGTGGAAGTAATCCTGCATCGCCGCGCACGCGTTTTGAACGCCAAGAACCTCGACGTTATACAAATCCGACGTCAACGTTGACGAAGCTCTCGCGCAATACATTATCTTCGCGCAACCTTTCACCGCCTCTCTCATGGTGTCCAAATCTGACACGTCGCCGACAAACACCTCGACGTTGGGCGGTAAAAACTCCTTGTCCGACTCGCGTCGAATCAACGCGCGAACGCCGTACCCTCTCAGCAAGAGCTTTCTCACGATGACTTTTCCAACTCTCCCAGTCGCACCGGTGACTAACACCGTCGTGAACTTCGCCTGCGGATTCGCATCGATCATATCCGTGGTATCGCCCGATAACAAGTCCATGTCGTAGATGCTCGTGTCGTACCCGGCGTTGCCTGGGATGTTCCCGGTAGATTTCTGCAATCGAGTCAACGAGGTGATTTGCTCGAAGAAACCATCGAACATCTCTCTGGATTTACGACCAATCGCGATTGGATTGATGTCATCCGCGGACATGTCTTTGATTTCTTTCTTTTTATTTCTTTTTTCCTTTCTTCTCAGCTTCGCTGGCACATCCGACGTCATCTTTGCCGATGATGACGCTCCTGCAGAAGATTTATCCTCTTTGTCGTCGCTTTCGTCGGAGGAAGCGGACGCGCGAACGACGACGACAGAAGACGAGGAGAAGTTTCTTCTTCCGTTGTTTTTATTGCGCCCTGCGGAAGAGAACGGTGCTGCGGAGGAGGAACCACCACCTTTTAGAGGTGCACCACCTCTGAGAAAGGTGACTTGGTTTTGGACGACGACTAATCTTCGGGAATGGGAAGAGGAGGAAGAGGAAGGCAGATTGCTCGCGCGCGCGGCGGCGGCGGCAGAACTCGTCGTCGCGCAACCAAACGGTGATGCTGTTGCCGCAACCACCATCTGACTGTATTTATTTATTTATGTATTATGGAAGTGCGCGTATGGAGAGCGCTTTGAAGTAATATATTTTAAGTGGAGTAATCTCGGATAACTCTCTCTTCTTCTTCTTGTGGCCCCAGAGAGACGCAGAAGAAAAGAAAGAAAAAAAAAACGAAAAAAAAAGCACTGGAGTCTTCTTTCCTTTGATTTTAAGAGAGACCCAAAAAGAGAAGAAGAGAAACGGACTTTTGAAGATTCCCACACAGTGAATGAAGTGAGACAACACAACAAAACACGAAAGACACGCACTCTGTGTTATTATTTTCACAAACAGAGAGAGAAAGAGATAGAAGAAGAAGAAGAAGAAGAGATAAAACAGCAGCGATCATCATCTCGATGAGAAGAAGAAGAGAGAAGAAGAAGAAGATTTTAATATCATCGCGCGCTTTATCCTTCCTTCGTCTAAAAGTCAAAAGCACGACAGAAACAACAAACGAATTTTTTCTTTTCAAAAGTCGTTGAGAGGGTGACCGTTTGTTTGATTCTTTCTTACGAAGAAGAGTACCACCGAGTGCAGGACCACGACGAGGACTATAATAACGTGAATAATAATAAAGGACGAGAAGATAACGATGATGATGGCGACGACGACGACGACGAATACAGAAGAAAATCAGAGCAGAGACGCGTACGGGTTTGCGATTTCAAAGGAGAACAAACAGCCCAAAGATTGGAAGGAAGTGCTGAGAAAAGAGGAAGAGGAACGTCAAGTCGCGTGGTACGAATTTTTACGAAGGGGAGAAGATGGTATGACGCCACCGACGCACGCTAAAAGAAAGATGAAATACAACGAGGACAACGAAGAAGAAAAAGACGACAACGACGAAGACGAAGAAGAAAACGACTCCTTTGACGCCGTAAGAGCGGTCATGGCTCTGATACGCGACGACGATAGCGCCGATGACGATGCCGACGACAAGAAGGAGGAGAAGAAGAAGAAGAAAAAGAATACGGACACTACTAGCGACGAAGTATCCAGTAGCAGCGAATTCGATGGAAAACGAAGGAAAGAGCTCGAGATGCTCGTGAACAATGGTTTACCGATGAGTCAACGCGCGAAACTTTGGGAAATTTTTGCAAACGTACCGAGTAAACGCAAGAAAGGTTTATACGATGATTTAGTTCGAAGAATCGAAGAAACAGTGGACGAGAATAATGCAGACGATAATAGTTATAATCTGATTTTGAGCGAACGAAACGGATCGCCTCCGAAAGATGCGAATGATGACACTAACATCAACAACAACAAAGCGACTCTTCCCACGAGCGACGACGACGATAAATGCGAATCGAAGCTTTTTGACATTTACAACCACGTGCAGAGCTTTGCGGATGCAAAAGTGCAGGTCGAGAAGGATCTCCCACGAACCTTTCCGGCGCATCCGTTACTGGAAGGCGTCGGGAGAGATGCTCTTCGACGCGTATTATTAGCCTACGCAAGATACAATCCGAAAGTTGGATACTGTCAAGGTCTTAATTTCTTAGCTGGACTTTTGTTGCTGCTCATGCCGGAAGAGTCCGCGTTCTATGTGCTCGGGACAATCGTCGAGGACATCTTGCCAGGATATTTCGTCACGAAGCAAATGCTCGCGCCTTCGGTGGATCAGAAGATCTTGAGAGTATTCGTCAGTCAAAAGTTGCCGACGCTTTTAGAAAAGCTCGATAAGTTCAACATTCCGTTATCGGCAATTACTTTGAATTGGTTTTTATGCTTGTTTGTGAACTGCTTGCCGTGGGAGACCGCGTTACGAGTTTGGGACGTTTTGTTATTCAAACGTGATCGAACGGTCTTGTTTCAAGTAACTTTAGCTCTGTTAGAATCGCCGTCTATTTTGAAAGCGGTGAAAGAACCTGCATCAGACGTGAGCGCGCTAGCGACGGCGTTACAAAGTGCCGTGACGGAAGCATTCGACGCTTCGGCGCTGATGATGACGGCGACGCTCGGTAACGCAGACGTGACGATGCACAAGGTTGAACAGCTCGCGAGAAAGCATAAGAAATCCGTCGCCAAGGAGATTTTTGGCGCAGATTACCACCAATTTATGACAATGTCCATGAGCTTCGCGTTCACCAACACCACTGGCAACAATAACAAAGACAGCGGCAAGGACGGAGAAGATGCCGATTCGAAGAAATTAGGAGAGATGTTTGAGAAATGGTGCACGCCGTGGAGAGAGAGAAAAAAATATATACAACAGCAAAGCACAAAAAATAGAGAGAAGGAAGAGGGAGTATCACTGACGACGACGCCCGAGCTCGCGGATGATAATATCGACGAGGAGGGCGCGTCACTGGACGAAAAAATTTCGAAAGTTTTACGCTTTGACGAGACGGACGAAGATGGACGACCAGCGAACCACCCGTTGGTGGAAACGCCGATGACGTGCGACTCGGTCCAATCTTCGTCAGCACCAGTAGCAAAACAAAAAGAAGGCGAAGAGAAAGACGGCGGCGGCGACGAAGCGGAGTCTGCACCGACGACGACGACGACGACGACGACGACTGGTAGTTTCGGAACTTCATTTAAAGAGTGGATGTCCACGGCAAGGAAAAGTTGGGAATTCAAGAGGAAATCTTCGTCGAAGGAGGTTGAAGTCACCAGCGGCAGCAGCGGCAGCGGCAGCGGCAGCGGCGGCGCCACGGCTGCTCCTGCATCGAGCGAGGAATACGACGAAAATAACGATGCCGTCGTCAAAGAACAGACCTCGAGCGATGCTGCGCCGCTCCACTCGCGCTTGGAAAAGCTCGAGCGAGACGCGAAAGAGAAGGACGACGTTATTCGAAAGCTTCAAAAGCGCATCGAAGCGCTCGAAGAACGATTGCTGCTTTCCTCAAAGTAGTGCGTGTTATTTATATCATATTAAAGCATATTAGTATTCATCGTCATTTCTTTTCTTCTAAAACGCCAATCATGTAATCGTCTACGATATCGAACACTCTCGACGGATGTTGCGGTCCGCGAAATCCTTTACTCGCGTCGCCTCCTGCGTTTTTGGCAATCGCCGCTACTCCTCCCGGGTGTTCCTCCGCGTATTCCGTCACGTCGTACACTTTCTTATCGATAATAATCCACAAATCATCCACCGAGTTGTGTTTCCTCACTTCCTCTGCGCTAATTTTCCGCGTTTTATCTACCACCACCATTTCCTCTTTCTTCTTCTTCTTCTTACTCTTTGAAGAGGAAGAAGAAAGGAGAAGCGCTCGGTAAATGTATAACAAAATCACGCACACGAGACCGACGAAGAACAACCTCGGGTTGTCACTCTTTGACTGCACCGCTTTTGCCGGCTTTTTTTTAAACATTAGTATCAGAGATGTTCGTTCTTCTTCTTCTTCTTGTTGTTGTTGCTGTTGTTGTTGCTGCAGTGACTGCGTGCACGAAGTAAAGCGATGATATGTATTGCGCGTATTTGTTTTTGTTTGTTTGATTTGTTTTTATTTTTTTTTTGAAAAAAAGTTCACCCTTCTCACAACAACACCACAACCTCTTCTCCTCTTTCTCACTCTCATCATCATCATCATCATCATCGTAAAAAAGAAGAAGAAGATGGTTTTGAGACGACGATGAAAATGATGCTCGAAGACGGGTTGGAAACGCTCGCCATGTTCGCGCGAATGCGGTCGGTGGATGCCATCGTTCGTTCAGCGCTCTTGAAAAAACAACAACAACAACAACAAGAAGATGAGGAGGAGGAGTTAAATAATTTTAATGTGAAACAAAAAAACATCAACGCGCTGGACGAGTTGCAACGGACCGCGCTGCACATTCTCTCGCTTCTCGAGAACGACAACAAAACAAAGTTTTACGAGAGACTGTCGTGCACTTCTCACAGTCGTCCGAGTGAGACTGGTGGTGAGACTCATCACGACGACGACGACGATGAGAAAAGGAACACAATAGATAAAACGAGAAGAGACTACATCGACGTTTTCTTGAAGAAGATATTCGTGAAAGCCGAGGCAAGTGGGTGTTTACGAGACGACTTTGCCGAAAAGCACGGCGAGCGTTTACTCGCCTCGGCTTCGTTGTCGGGAGCAAAAGCGGACAAACGAACAGAGGAAGAAGGTGAGAAAAACGAGATGACGAAGAAGATGTTCGTGTACGAGAACGGAACGATACAAGAGACGGGCGAAACGTTCAGAGATGACTTGCTCGACGTAGGAGCGAACAGTCGTTACGAAAATCTGTCGGAAATAACGCTCTCGCTGTCGAAAAATTTGTTCGCCGGCAACACGGGCGCGCACGAATGGACGGCTGGATTCAAACTCGCTGAGTTAGCCATCAACGAACCAGGTTTAGTGTATAATAAAACAGTATTAGAACTAGGAAGTGGCGCTGGTCTTGCCGCCGTAGCTATGTTGCGTTCGCAACCTTTACGATTAGTCTTGACGGATAAAAGTAAAGAGTCGAACGATAACTTGGAAAGGAACGTGCGAGGAAATATTTCCAGTACTACGAGTAGTACGAAAAATAAAACCACCGCGATAAAGAGAGAGAGCGCATTAGATGCGCTCCCGCCAATGCCAACGGGCGAGGACGTGTATCGTAAAGACGTGTTAGCGTCCAAAAATAGGACGGACGAGGAAGAGATGGCTTTTACGTACGAGTGCGAAATCGTGAACTCGTTCGTTTCCATTCGCGAACTCGATTGGTTTTCAGACGAGGAGACGTTGAAAACAGCCGCGGATGTGATAAATCCAGATTTAATCGTCGCCTCGGACGTGGGATACGATCCAGACTTGTTGCCTGGACTCATCGATACGCTCGATGTGTTCCTTTCCAAACGAAGTTCGAATCGAAATTACATGTGGTTAGAACCGGAAACGAGCGAAGACGCGTTTGATATGCTGTTTTCCCCGCGACCGAGCGAAGTCGCGAAACCGTGCATAGCATTAATCGTCAACGCGAAACGGCAAGAGGAAACGAATGCGAAGTTTGACCAACTGTTGAAAGAAAAAGAGCACTTACTCTCGTTTGATGTCACGGAATTCGCTTTACGAGAGAAGGCGTTTCTCGGTTTCGAGGAGGAACGTTTTGAAGGCGTGTCTTCGGAGGAAGAGAGGAGGGACGATGTCATCGTGCGAGTCATTTTTGCTTCGTCTTTGCCGTCCGTGCGGTACATGAAACGCGAAGGGAGTAAAAAAGACGATCCGAGTCACGTGGTCGTCAGAAGAGGACGGTACGTAGTATGAGAAATACTACTACTACGAGTAATAACTCTTCTGTTTGCGGGGTGTGTGCTTTTCTTTTGTTTTTGATTTTTTTCGTTTTCTTCTTGTTTTCGCTTGTTTTCTGACAGCTATTTAAGTACAGCATAGGAAGGTGAAGGTAAAATGGTATGGGCTCACGTGATTGACGTGTCCTTTTTTAAGAAAAAAAAAGAAAGAAAATATCTTCTTTTTCATCAATCGCGTCATCATCGATCTGACTCAAAAAAGCTCTCAAGCTTGATATAATTCTCTCTCGATTCATTCGAATAAAATCCTCATTCAAAACACTCATCAAAACGCTCTTCTTCTCGTCGTTAACTATATAATCGAGAGAGAATAAGTTCTGATACATACTATTCGTTTTATATCGATTCATTTTACTAAGTAATAAAGATAAAGATGGCGTCCGCTGCTCTTCAATCATCCTCGATCGCGATGACGAAAAAGAACCTCGTTTCTTCTTCTTCTCAAAAGCGATCATCTTCTTCTCGAAGAAGTTTACACGTCGTCAACGCGGCACCGCCGACTGGGAACGAACGTCGCGCGATGGAATCCGCGAAAGTTGCGGCGAGAACGAACTTCATCAGCAGCACCGAGGAGTTAGACGCGGCTTTGACCTTAGCCGGCGATAACTTGGTCATGTTGGGCATAATCTCCGACGAAGCCTGCGAGGGATTCACGGACGAACAAGCCAAAGAGTGCAGACAAATCACGGCGTCGATGGCGAGAATTGCGAGAGAATGCCCAGACGTGACGTTCTTGGAATGCGACATCTTGTCCTCTTCCGGCGCTAAGAATTTGGCCGATAAGCTCGGCGTCAAGGACTTTCCTACGTTTCAATATTACAAGCACGGCGACTTGTTGTGGCAACACTCCGGTTTCGGCGCCGGCTCGCACGAATCCATCGCGGAAGGTGTTTTGTACTACGGCGATGAAGGTGCCGGCGGATTGAGAGTTCAAGACTTTTTGACCGACATCTCAACCGAGGCGGACTTGAAGGACTTCTTGGAGTTGTGCATGCCGGCGCAAGAAGTTCCGGGTTTCATCGCTCCGGTTGAAATCGAGTGCGCCAAGCAACTCGCGATTGTCGACGTTTCGGTCGAGAACGATCCGCCGAGCGGATGCTTGAAGATCTTCCCGGCGGTCGTTTCTCTTTCCAGAAACACTGCGGGTGCGACGAGATGGGCGAGATTGATCGCGGACAAGAACAAAGAGTCCAAGGCGTTGGCCAAGACTTTGAAGGTGTCGGAAGTCCCGTCTTTCGTCTTTTTCGCGGATGGCAAGGAGGTTGACCGATACACGGGTTCTGACCGCATGACGTTGATGAATAAAGTGTTGGCGTTTCAAAGAGCGAACGGTGTGAAGATGCCGCAAAAGAGAACGACGAAGAGAATGACGACTGCGGAGGCGAGAGAGATTGCGAGAAAGCAAAGGGAAGAAGCGAAGAAGGCTGGCAGATCGCAATGGTCGTAAAAAAGAGATCTCGCTTTTACCACCGCCATCACATCTTATTAATAAGTAATCATTCACAACATTTTCGCACTAGCATCAGGCCAACAAGAACGGCCAACATAAAAAACAAAATTGTAAACGAAGGAAATACAAACGATATTATTAAACAACCAGTTTCTTACTACAAACTATTTTACTATTGTACAACACAACAATCTGCTTTACGAAAAATTATTACGCCTATCTCACCGCGACGAAGAAGATGGAGGAGGTAAATCCATATCTTTCGTGTGAATGGCTAATTTCTTTGCCGCGATGACTTTCTCCACCTTCAACGCGTTTTGAACCTCTTTACTCGCCGTCATCTCGAAGCTCTTCGCCAACATTTCCGACATCGCGTCCGCGCTCGCCGTTGCGTTTGTATTCGCGTTTTCCAACGACACGTTGAAGATTCCAACCTCGTCTTCGCCTTGAGAGCCAATCTCGCATAGTGCGCCTTCTGGTTTGATGACGTACGCTACCCCTGGAAAACATACGTTTCCGTTTACTTTTAACGTGGCTGTCTTTTCCAGCGCTTGCGCGTACAACCTTCCGCTTCTCACATCCAACTGGACTTGACGTTTGGAACCAATTTTCACTTTCTCCGTGACTTCGTATTTTGATGTCGTCGTTTTTGATGTCGTCGTCGTTTGCTCCCCTTCAGCGACGACGACTATTTTCGGTGAGAGCGACGACGCGTAAATGCATTTAAACCCTTCATCACGTCTTCTAAAATGTCTTCTAAAATGTCTTCTTGTCGTCGTCGTCGTCGTGAAAGAAGAAGATGTTGAAGGCGTAGATATCAGACTTACCTTTCCTCTATCCATTTTATAAATATTTTTTTTGAAGACAACATTTACACCACAAAAAAGAAAGAAACTTACGTAAGTTGTTGTTGTTTGTTGACGTCAGCATAAACATCATTGAAACTCTTCTTCTCTCCGAAGAAGAAGAAGTCAAGAAGAAGAAGTCAAGAAGAAGAGTACTCTTCTCTCTTCTATTTAATAATAAGAATAATAATAAGAGTCAAATGTTAGCAAAAAGCGCCAATCGGACGGAGTACGAGCGCGAACGCGACGAGCGCATCGAAGCGAACAAAAGAAGAATGGAAAAAGTTCTCGGAGACGCGAAGCGTAAAGCTTTTCCATCGTCTTCGTCTGAAAAGGATACAGAGGAGGAGAGAAGAATAAAGAAGATGAAGAAGAGTAACGCGTTGCTTCCAAAATCCAAACCTTTGCTGTTCGGAGCGACGAAGAGAACGAGCGCGAGAGATAAAAAAGTGGTCAACTACGCCGAAGAGAAAGTCGACGTTTCGATATCGACGCCCACTTTAGTCCCTTCTGGTGGTGGCACTGCGAAAAGAGCGTCGTCGTCGTTTGGGACGTACGACCCGCCAAAGACGCGAGAAGAGGCGCAAAAATCGGCAGTGTTTTACAAACCGGCGAGGAGAACGAAGGAAGTGTATCCGGAAAGTTCCGTCTTGAAGCGCGACGAGGCGACTGGGAAGCTGACGTTCAAAAACGTTCCGAGTTCGCAAGCGCACTTTCAACCGAATTTGACGCCGAAAGAAATGATTCAAGCCGGGACGTTTGGTGGGTGCTACTTTAACCCGCGAGGAGGTAAAAAAGGTTTCCTCAAACGTCCAATTCTAGTCACGTCGAAAGAGTTTCCCGAGGAATGGTTCGAGAACATGTCCAAAGGTTTATACGAGAATCGAGTGTATAAAAGTTACCGAAACCTGTATCAAGTGAAAGCGGGTCAAGATCAGCACTATTGGGAAGAACACGGATGGATTAACGAACAAGATCCGAGAGGGTGGTTCCAATGGTATTGCAGGTTTTATCTCGGGAGAAGAACGGCGGACGATGCGAGACAAATATCGCGCTGGACCGGAGTTGGCGGCGAAAAAGGTCGATGGAAGAATAATCTCTTGAACAAGATTGTTTCGTCAAACAGACGTTTCGACGACGCCTCGATTTCACCCGTCGTTCGACAAACAATGTTACACTGGGCGATTGAAGTTACGGAAAAAGATTGCATGAAGTTCGCCAAGAGTAAAGGATATAAACTAAAAGTCGTTTAGTGGATATGTACCGGTGTGTACCTGTGAACATGAACATTGTATATACGTAGTAGTTTTGTATTATACTTGGTATAAAACAATATCATAGTGTGGTAGGTACTGGTTGTAAAAAAACAACAACCAGCCTCTTCTTCTTTTCGCCTCAAACTTACTTGCCGGCGTCCGTGCGTCTTCTCTTCAACGTTCTCAATCGCAGCGCGTTCAACTTGATAAAGCCGGCGGCATCTTTCTGGTCGTACGCGCCGCCGTCCTCTTCGAACGTGGATAAGTTGACGTCGTACAAAGAGGTGGGCGATTTTCGTCCGACGCACATGACGTTGCCTTTGTACAGCTTTGCTCTGACCGTACCGTTGACGTGTTGCGCGGCTTGATCGATGCTTTTTTGCATCATTTCTCTTTCCGGCGAAAACCACATGCCGTTGTAAAGCAACTCCGCGTATTTTGGCATAATCTCGTCCTTGTAATGCATTTCCCCTCGGTCCAAGCAAATGGATTCCAAATCTCTTCTCATGGCTAACAAAACGGTGCCGCCGGGCGTTTCGTACACACCTCTCGACTTCATCCCAACGTATCTGCTCTCGACAATGTCTAATCTACCAATGCCGTTATCTCCTCCGAGCTTATTCAACGCCGTCAACATTTCAGCTGGCGATAACCTCTCCCCGTTCAACGCCACAGGGTCCCCTTTCTCGAACTCCAACTCGATGTACGTCGGTTCGTTCGGCGCGTTTTCTGGGCTTACCGATCTCGTAAACATATCTTCCAAATACTCCTCCCACGGATCTTCCAACGCGTTCCCTTCGTAAGAAATGTGTAACAAGTTAGCATCGGTCGAGTACGGTTGCTCTTGCCTCTTCGACGCGGCGACCGGAATCCCGTTTTTGTCCGCGTACGCCAACAACTTCGTTCTGGAATCTAAATCCCACTCTCTCCAAGGCGCGATCACTTTCACGTCTGGTTTTAACGCGTAATAGCCGATTTCAAACCTGACTTGATCGTTCCCTTTCCCCGTGGCTCCATGGCACACGGCGTCCGCGCCGACTTGATTCGCAATCTCGATTTGTTTCTTCGAAATCAACGGTCTCGCGATGGACGTGCCCAATAAGTACGTCCCTTCGTAAATCGCATTCGCTCGAAACATCGGAAAGACGTACTCTTTCACGAACTCCTCGCGAACGTCAACGATGAAGATATTTTCTTCCTTGACGCCCATTTTCAACGCCTTCACTTTCGCCGGACCGAGTTCTTCGCCTTGGCCTAAATCCGCGGTGAACGTCACGACTTCGCACCCGTACGTGTCTTGCAACCACTTGAGAATGATGGAGGTGTCTAACCCACCAGAGTACGCGAGGACGACTTTTTTCACCTCACCAGACGGACCAACTTTTCCAGCCATTGGAACGAACTTTTTATTTAAGCGATTATTGTTACTACTTCTTCTGTTGTTCGCGTTGATGTTCTTGTTGATGTTGTTGATGTTAAAAGACGACGAAGAAGGTGATGATGATGATGATGATGATGCGGTTGCGTTGGGGATGCTTTTCTTCTTCTTCGCGACGAGAAGTCGTTTGTTGTTCGTATTCTTGGTGTTGTTGAAGGAAGAGACGAGCAACGCAGACTTTAAGGAATGCGTGGAGAGAGACATCTATCTGTGATGCGTGTGTGACGAGCTCGTTCGTTGTGTGTGCGATGGACGAGGCGATAGATATCGTGTGGGTCTGTCCGCCGTCTTTTTTTATCCACTTTTTATTGAAGAAGAGGAAGGTTTTTTTTTTCGTCTCTTGTTTTTCAAAAGTCTCTTGTTTGTTCGTTTGTGTATTCGTTGTTCGGGGTGGTGTTATTTGCGTTGCATGTATTATTATACTATATTCGCGAACAGACGCTATTCATTTCAAGCGCTATTATTAAACGCGACGTTTTTACTACGATCTAATCGTCTAATAGACTACTTTTTCTCTCTTTGTTTTCGTTTTCCTCCTCTTCTTCGTTCCACTGTTGCTCTTGTGGTGAGCGTTCCCGTCCATCTCAGCTTTCTCGAACGCGGCGACCAAGGCGACGAGTTCTCGCTCTTCTTTTTCCTTCTCCTCCAACGCTTGGATTTCGAGTAAAGTAAGTTTCTTTCCATGTTCGTCATCGTTTGAAGGGAACCAGCTTCCAGGGGAAGTCGAAGAAAACGCATTCGGTGAGAATCCGTAAATAGGACGCGTAGACGAAGCGTTGCGCTCTTGCTGCTTCTCCTCCTCCTGACGCATCAAATCCCGAAGAGGACTTTGTTGAGAAGACGCAGAACCTCCGATGAACCCTTTATTCTTATCGAACGAGGCGCTAGAGCCAAGCCATGGCGCCGGAGAGGAATCTACGACATGCTTTTTCGATTTCGTTCGTCTCGCCAGAGCGGAAAGCGACACCGTTACGCTCGTAGCAGATGAACCCGTCGCATCCTCTCTGTGAACACCTCGCGTCTCGAACATTTCCATAGAAAATTCTTTCTTCGCTTGGGAACCTACCATGGATCTAAACGATGGTAAAGGATTTCTACTTTGCGACTCTTGAATCTCCTTCAAACTCGTAGCGGTGAAACCACGCGATATCGAAGACCTTTCTTGCTCCTCCCCATCCGCTTTCCATTTCAACTTCTCCTTCAATCGTGCTTCCGTTTCGAGGTCCTCGTCGTATGCATCGTTCCCATCTTCGTCGCTTTCTTCGTACTGCCTGAATATGATCGGCTTAAATTGTTTCAATATGCCTCCCGATTTTCGTCTTTCACTCAAGCGTGTATAATCAACGCTTTTTGGCGGCGTCGTCCGCATCGAATTGCGTTGGATTTGCTTTTGAGTGCATTTCGTTGTGGAAGTGAGAGATATTTTAATCGGTTTTGACTTCGATGGTAGTGATTCTGTTTCTGGCGAGGCATTTCTTTTCATTTGCGGTGCTCGCGCCGGAACTTCATTCGTTTTCCCACTCATCACTTCCACTCTCTCCTTTTTCTTCTCCTTTTTCTTCTTCTCTCCTTCTTCGTCGGCGACGACGGGCGCGTACGTCTTCTCTATATCCCAATCGAGTTCTAAAGTTAATTCTCCACCGCCGATGCTTCGTTCTCGAATCCCACTTAAAACAGCATCGTCGACGTGCTCGTCATCGTATTTCGTACCCAGCACATCGTAAACCTCAATAAGTGCGTCTAAATTCAAAGCTGCGAGCTCGTACGCGTACTCTCGCAATAGTTCTCCACTTTCAATGTCTAAATTTGGAAGATTTTGAAGACACTCCATGCAATTACTTAAATCCAACACTTCTTTACAAAGAACTCTACACGCGATGTGTTGTAAACTCTCTTCTTCTTCTTCTTCTTCTTCTTCTTCTTCTTCTTCTTCTTTTCGGGCTTTTTCTCGGATGATTTTAGATTCCGGCCAATTCGAATTAGGCTCCGTCCAATTCGATATGCTCAACGCGTGCTTATCGCTGATCGAAATCGAAGTTGCTCGTTTTACACCCACGACGCGACTGAAGACTGAGCACTCTCCAGATCGCTCGTTTACTTCAAACTCGTAACAATCACCGTTCCTAGCTAGAACACAGCCTCTCGAATTCGTCATCGTGCACGATACAAATGGCACAGAATTAAACTCGTCGACCCTTTGCGCTTCGCAATCATCGAGCTTTTTGGAGTGAAAACGATACAGATCACCGTTCTCGCAAACAAACGCCGAAATTGTATTGCCGCACGACATGCTCACAATCGCACTGCGAGAAGAACATCTTATTTGTTTCGGTTTACAATCTCCAGAACCGAACCGAACGATGGCTTTCGTGTTGTTGTTTTTTCGCACGAGCACGAGCGTCGTCTCATCAGAACATGAAGCGCTCAGACAGTAACCTTCAATGCCGACTACAGCCCTTGGAAATTTGACGCGCGAAATAGCATCGATCTGAAACCCGAGTTGACCAGTCCCATTCAGTCCAAAACTCCAGCATCGACCTTTGGAGTCGATAACGACAGCGTGCGCGTTTCCACAACTCGCATCTACAATGCGTTGCTCTTTAAATGTCTCTCGAGAGATTGGATCTCGCTTATCGTCTCCGAAAATGCGTCTAGGAAACATTTGCATGCTGCTGCTATCGTCTTCCTTGTTGTTGTTGTTGTTGTTATTATTATTGTCGTTAGTGAGACCAGCATCTGACGATGAGGAAAAGAGTCCGAGCGTTTTTCCCATGATAAATAAACTTCCAGAGTCATCCACGAGCAGCGCGAAATTTTCCGAGCACGTGATTTTAACAATCTTTGGTTTCGAGGAAGCTCCACCGATAAACGTCTCGATGCGCGTCGGAAACATATCCGCTTCGCGCTTCAGTGATGCGTTGTTTTCTTGTACTTCACCGTTTCTTTTGCTATAACTATTCCAATCGGTCAGACCCCAGGAATAAACCTCCCCATCATTTGTCGTCGCGAACGAACGAAATCGAGAACAACTCAACGAAGTCACGTTTAAGTGGTGCTTCGCAAAATACTCTATCCGTTTGCATCTATCGCCGTTCGTGTTCGTGTTCCCGGTGCCTAGCGTATAATTCACGCCTGAGCCCCAAGAAAAGACATCCGATCTTCTCAGGCGCATGTGTCTCTTTCTTCCTTCTTCTTTTTCTCCTCCTCCTTCTTCTTCTTCTTTCGACGCTACGGTTGCTATCGTTATCGATAAACTTTCGATCGGAGTGTGCCCTCGAAAACACCTCGGTTGATGAAGCAGATTCACGCTACTCTTCTTCGAGCAGTGTTCCGTAGCGAATTTCAACAACGTTCGAGCGCACGTCAAGTTGGGACCGTGAAGTAAACATCGATGCATCGCCGAGTGGCCCGACTCAAAGTCTCTTTGCACTAAATACTCTTCCAAGTTCATCGTTTTCTTACTATTCGTTGTGTTCTTCTTCTTGTTCTTCTGTTGTGTTATTGAGAAATATTTCTTTGCCTCCTCTAGTATAAACTGCACAACGCGCGCATCTCCTCGAGAACAAGCGGCGTGTAACAGAGATGGGGAACGAGAAGAATCAAACCACGCCTCGCGAGGTGCGCGTGATTGCATCATGCGCGCTTTCACCGTCTCCAAGCTCGTTCCAAATCGAAGAACTGTATTGAGCAGGAACTGAAACTCGTCGTCATTGGTAATGATGATGTTGCTCTCACCCATAGCGACAACGACGACGACGACAACAACAACAACAACAACGACGACGACGACGACGACGACGACAACAGCGACGCTCTGCACTCGTCAAGCAAAAGTGCGTTCAAATCATCATCATCATCATCGCGAAGAATAAATACAAGTTATGAAGAATGCTTTATTATTTTTCTTATTATAAATCGAAAAAAGAGCACATGCAGTGAGATATTATGATTATTATTATTCTTTTGAGCTTTTGCCGGCTTTTCTCGGCGAACGCGAGAGACGCGATTTTTAGACGAGGCAATAGCTCGGGCTTGATTTTGATGAGGAGAAGGAGCGTTTTCATCGAGAAACAACCTTACGGCGCCAGCCCGTTGAAGTCTTGGTTGTTTGCGGTGATCGTATCCGTGGTGACCTCGCGACTGCCGTGCGCGTACAGGTCATCCGACATATCGTCGCGTTGCGACTTCATGTCGGCGCACATCTTATCAAACGTCGAGGCGGAGATGAGATGGCACGTTCTGTCTACTTGCCACGTGATTGGGGACCACGCAGAGCACACGGAGTTGTCTCTGGACGTACCGGTGGTGGAACCGGTGTAGTAGGTGATCTCGCTCCCCTTGTCGCCGTCGACGATCATGCCTCTCATGAGGTCAGGGTAGTAGTAGTTCTCGTCGTTGACGATGGTGAAAATTTGCGCCTGCACACCAACGTTGAGGTGGAGTTGGTTACCGCTGATAACAGTTGCAAGCGTCGGACCATCGATATCGCAGAGAACCCCGTCGTAGAACGGAGTTTGGTATTGGTTAGGCGTACCACACGCGCCGACGGAAGAGTGCGGCCAGTGGACTTCGTAAGTTTCGCCGACTTTCATGCCAACGCAGTGTTGCCAGTCGTATTCCTTGGTGTACATTTCGACCGAGGAATCATATTTGTGGCATCTACCCCCCAATCGAGCACCTTCGGCGAGGAGCTTACGGTGCGACGCAGAGCCTGGTCCACTTCCGGTCTCGTCGTACTGGCCGACGGAGAGATGTTCCGCACCCAAGTGCCAGTGAACGTTGACCGGGCACAGTTTCTGCTTGTAGTACGGCTCCTTGATTGGCTCGTCCGTCCCCACATCCAAGCCTCCTTCGTAACCCACGGTAACGTTCCCTCCGGCTTGCTCAACACCGGCGACAAGTTTGTCGGCGCAGGACCCGTTATCGAGAGCACCATTAAAATACGTCTCAATCGTCTTTTTTTGGCCTTCGCACGTATTTGTACCGCTCATAGGCGACTTGGTAGACATTGGTGCGTGTTCCGGTTCCATACCTGAAACGATATGATCGACGTCTTTCTGCATTTGGTGGACCAAACCGACGTTGGCGAAAACGCCGCAGAAGGTCACCACGCCGAGAGCCACGAGAACCTTGGACATCATCCCCGAAGAGGAGGACTTCTCCACGTTACTGTATTGCACTCCACTCATTTTCTGTTGTTAAAAATCGTTCATCGCGAGGAAAGTGTTGATTGAGAGAAGAAGAAGAAAACGTTAATATTATTGTTGTTGTTGTTGTTGTCAGTTAATAAAAAGAGTGTGTTGTGCTCCTTTTTCTTTAATTTTTCTTGAAAAAAATGCAAAATACGCGGTGGCTGACACGTAACACGCTTGGGTGTTGTTGATGATGATGATGTCGGAAGCAAAAGAAGAAGAAGAACGACAGCGCGCAAAAACCATCTCTTCTTTAAGAAGAAGAGAGGAAAAAGACGAGGCGTGAAGAAGAAGGGTTGAGCATCATTCTGCGGTTGTTTTGCGGTCAGTTGCGACGCGCGCGGCGACTGTCTCGCGCGATGATGATGATGATGATGATGCTCCGTATCTATGATGACGCATGCGCGATGAGAGATTTTGAAAGATAAAATCAATTTCTCAACGCATCTTCTTCTTCTTCTTCCTCTGACGACGAAAAAGAAAAAGAAAAACAAAACGATGAAACGAAGACGTACCTTTATTAGGCTCGCGTATCACTCAAAACACAACACTACTACCTCGTGTGTGTGTGTATTAATTATAGTATTATGAAATGGATATAATTTAATGAGGGCTACTCGTTTGACATGTCTAAGTTTTCTTGGTTTCCTTTTTTTTTTCTTGGTTTTCAAGTTTTCTTGGAGGACACCCAAACAAACACAAACGAGGAGGCTGTCGGAAAAAAAGAGAAAAAAGCGTGAGATGAGATAATCTGACCTAATTGAATAAAGTCGGATAATATCTCTCTGTCCGTTTCTCTACTAAAACACTTCATCGTCCACATCATCCTAATACTACTACTAAAGAACTTTAACAGAAGAAGAAGAAGAAGAAAGAACAAAAGAGAGCGAAAGGAGAGCGAAAGAGAGAAAAAGAAGTCTTTATTGGTGTCCTCGTCTTTCACATCGTCGTTTAGAAGAAGAACATTTAAGATGGTGAAAGTAACGAAAGCGACTTCGAATCCCGACCATTACTCCTCCATCACGTCGTACATCAACGAACCTTTGGAAAAGATAACGCCACCGGAACGACCGAGAACGAGCAAAGATGAGATGTATAAAGTTCCCGGGTTTAAGAGTAAAGATGGATCAGTGAGTACGGGAGGCGTGGCATCTATTCACGTGAAACAGAACGTCGCGCAAGCGTTGGCGACGTTGAGACACACGTTCACGGTGTGCGACGCGACTGCTCCGGATTGCCCAATCGTGTACGCCTCGGATTCGTTTTTGCAAATGACTGGATATCCGTCCGAGGAAATCATCCATCATAACTGCAGGTTTTTACAAGGGAAAGATACGGACCCAGAGAGCGTGAAAAAGTTAAGAGACGCGGTGAAAGCTGGGGAGAGAGTGTCGGTGAGGTTGTTGAACTATCGCAAAGACGGGACGCCGTTTTGGAACTATCTGACAATCGCGCCGGTAAAGTTGGCGGACGGGACGGTGGTGAAGTACATCGGGGTGCAAGTAGACGTGACGGATAAGACGGAAGGGAACGTGGCACCGTCGGTTTTGAAAGACAACGATGGGTTTCCTTTACTCGTGAGATACGATGCGCGTTTAGCCGCGCAGAATTTGGGCGCGTTTACCGAGGTGGAAGAAGCGGTGTTGAGCGCGACTGGTTTAAAGAGTTCAAAGTCGTTCGATGACGATCAGCAAGCTTTAACAAGTCGTAGTGGGATGGATATGGCGTCTACTTTAGAGCGGATTCAAGAATCATTCGTTATTACCGATCCGAGTTTGCCGGATCACCCGATCGTGTTCGCCTCGGACGGTTTCTTATCGTTTACGGGATACACCAGAGAGGAAATTTTAGGACGAAACTGTCGGTTTTTACAAGGAAAAGATACCGATCAAAACAGCGTGAAAGCTATAAGAGACGCGATCGATGCCGGGAGTGAAGTGACGGTCAGGTTACTAAATTACACGAAAAATGGTCGTCCATTTTGGAACATGTTTACGTTAGCGCCGGTGAGAGACGACGAAGGCAAAGTGAGATTCTTCGCCGGAGTACAAGTCGACGTCACCGTGTACGATGACGACGGGACGGAAAGAACGGTGGCGTCTTTTGATAAAACAGAAACCGCAGAGAGAGAGCAAGAGGAATATTCCAAGAAAGCCGCCTCGAATATTGCCACGGCGACGAACAACGACGCCGCGGATAAATTACCGTGGGAAGGTTTACTCGGCAGTTTGAACGGTCCGAAACCACACCGGATGGGCGAATGCGAAAGAGAGTGGAAAGCGTTGATTGCCGTTGTAAACTCGGCTGCATCAGCTGGAAGAGCAAAGGCGAACGCATCCGCAGCGGAAGCAGGAAGACAACTCACGTTGGCAGATTTTAAGCCCGTGCAACGAATCGGCCAAGGCGACGTCGGATCGGTCCATCTCGTCACGCTCAAAAAAGGAAACGATACTACTCAACAAGAAACAAATAGCAAAACGAAAGAAAATACATCAACAAAAACAATAACGAACGAATTAAGCATCGACGGTGAGGAGAAACCGCTAAAATTTGCCATGAAGGTGTTAACGAAGCAAGAGATGATTGAACGAAACAAGTTGCACCGTCTACGAACCGAGTCGACAATCTTACAAATGTGCGACCATCCTTACTTGGCAACTTTGTTCACCGCGTTTCATTCCGAAACGCACGTGTACTTTTTGATGGACTATTGCGAAGGCGGCGAATTGTACGAATACGTCCAGTCGCAACCTGGGAGACGCTTGCCGGAGAAACACGCAAAGTTTTACAGCGCAGAAGTATTGCTCGCGTTGCAATATTTGCACTTGTTAGGCTTCGTTTATCGCGATTTGAAACCAGAAAACGTTTTGTTACGAAGCAACGGGCACTGCGTTATTACTGATTTTGACTTGTCTTTTGTGGCGTCGAGTCGACCGCACATGGTCATGAAGGACGAAATGCCGAAATGGAGACCAATTGATCAAGCACTCGTCACCGAAAAGAAGAAACAGAGCAGTAGTAACCCCGACGGCGGTAAAAATAGTTCCTCCCCGTCATCCGCCGCTGAAACCGCTGCAGCTGCTAAAGAAACAAAGAAAAACAACAATAAAAAATCCGCTTCGCTCTCGAAACCGCCAAAGTTCAAATCTGGAACGCAAAATCCAGTCCTAATTGCGGAACCGTTTGCGTTTACAAACTCTTTCGTCGGTACCGAGGAGTATTTGAGTCCAGAAGTTCTCTCCGGCGCCGGACACTCTGCGCCGGTCGATTGGTGGGAACTTGGAATTTTCATCTACGAATTAGTCTACGGCACGACGCCTTTCAAAGCAAACAGACGCGAGCAAACGTTTGAAAACATCATGAATAAACAACTCGCGTTTCCGGAGCGACCGGAAGTTTCGCAAAGCTTGAAAGACATCGTGACTAAATTACTGGAGAGAGACCCGACGAGACGATTGGGAACGTTCGGCGGCGGGGAAACCATCAAATGTCACGACTTTTTCGGCGACATAAACTGGGCTTTAATCCGGTGGGAAACGCCACCGTACGTCCCCGCAGATGCCGCAATAGCGGCGGCTAAAGGAGACGAAGGTCAGGGAGAAGAGAAAGCTTCTTCTTCTTCAGCGAAATAAAAATGTATCAATCAAACCATCGGCGCTTTTAAAAAAAACGACTACTAGTAGTAGTAAAACCACAATTACGCGTACTATTTATATACTAATAACACTGATGTCACCAAGGCATTCAGGCACTATTTTACGTTGTACTAGTACTACTACTTTTACTACACTACATTTTAAATCGGCGGCACGAACGCTTCGTCCGGTTCGTCGTCGATTTCATCACCCGCCAACGCCTTCACCAACGGGTGCTTCTTCAACTTTGGTTCTAAAGTAACTATCCTATTAATCAAAATTCTCGCCCCGTCCAAATCTTGTCGACACTGTACTTTCAAACTCGCCCAGTTGAACATCACGTCCACGCTTTCCGGATGGTGCGTCAAAGCGTTCAAATAATACGCCTCCGCCTTGTCAATTTCCCCTCGCTCTTGCAACAACATCGCTACGTTATTCGACGCGTCCAAATGCGTCTTATTCGAACACGCTAAAGTTTTCTCGTACTGTTCGATCGCTTTCTCTGGCATCTCTAAAGTTTGATACACGTTCCCGAGCGCGAACTGCGCGTCCGCATCGTTCGTATTCTCCTCCGCTTTCGTCTTAAAAAATCGAACCGAGTTCTCCACGATATCGTTAAACGCCTTGTGAATAGTTTCTGTCGAGTGTATTTTTTCCTCCAAAGCGACTCTTCGCGCAGCTTTGAGTCCTTCGAAGGAGGTTTGTCGAGAGACGCGAAGGATATCTTCCGGCGAGCCTTTCGGTGCGAACGGAGATGCACTTTTGTTCTCATCGTCGTTGTTGTTCGTGTTGTTGTTGTTGTTGTTGTTACGCACATCGTTGACAGCAGCAGCCCTCCTGCGACGATGATGATGACGATGTCGACGAGGCGATATTTTAGCGCAAGAACAACACCTTCGCGACGACGACAATTTTGACGTCGAGGTGGTCGAGGCTCTGACGATAGAATAATAATACGCCCCCCCGCTCGTCGTCATGCTTCTTCTTCTTTGATAAAAGTTCTTCTTTTCTCTCGTTTACCAGAAACTCTTCTCTTTGCGCGTAAAAAAAGTGGATAAAATTTTAGTCTCTTTCCTCGGGAAAACATCTCATCACAAATAGAGTAAACCACCACTTTCGCGAAGAGATGACGGCGATACAGACGACGATACGGACGACGATACAGACGATGTCCCTATTCTCTCACTCCGCTTCTTTTTTGAAAACAAACGCTGATACTAAACCTCCTCCCCGACAACTCGTCGAAAAGGCGTCGTCCTCGCGTTGCAAACTTCATCGTTCACAAACTGGAAGTCGTTTAAAACGGTGTCGTCAACTCCACGCCGTCGTCACTCTCGCGAAGAATAAAACTGATGACGATGAAAACCACGATTCAGATGATGATTCAGACGATTCAGACGACGCGTTTATTCAACGACTCCTTCTCAACAACAACAACAACGATGAGAAGAACAAGAGTCGGTATGATTGCCACTCTTTGGAGGACTTTTTGGACAGAAAAAAGCTGTCGAAAATCGACTTCAACAGAAGACGGTTCAAAGTGTTTTCGAAGTTTCCCAACGACAATCGCTTGATTTTCGCTCTCTCAGGCGAGTTACAAACTCGAAACGGATTCGAAGGCCACACGGCGAGGTTCCGCCAAATACCAGATTTTATGTATTTAACCGGCATCAGCGAACCGGATTATTTCCTGTTGAGCACGTGCGGACCGAACGAAGAAGACGTGAAGACGGTGATATTATGTCCGAGAAAGACGGAACAGATGAAAGTCTGGATGGGCGCGGGAAGAAGCGTTCAGGAGATTCAAGAGACGACGATGTGCGACAGGTGCTTTTACGTGGACGAAATCGACGACGCGATGGAGTATTTGAACAACAACGGTAGTAATAGCAATAGTAACAGTACGGAGAAAAATAACGACGAAGGAGAGGAGACGAGGAGTAACAATAAGGGAAGAAGGGCGTTTAAGATTGCGCACTCGAAGGTGGTTTTTGTCGCGCCGGAACTGGACGACGTCGCGTTGAAGAAGCGGTTACAAAGCAACGACGCTTTCGTGAAATCAAAGACGTGGGGACCGTCGATTAGCGCGAACGCGACGTCCTCAAATTTCAGATTCGATTACGTGGCGCTACCGGATAAAATCGCGCGCCAAAGAGCGATAAAAACCAAGGAAGAAATCGAAAGGATTAAACGCGCAAACGACGGGTCCTCGGACGCGCACATCGCGATGTGGCAATTTTCGAAACCAAACGAAACGTATGAGTTTCAGTTGGAAGCTGAATTTATCGCGGCGTCTACGAAAAGGAATTTGCGCGAACTCGGGTACCCGTGCATCGTCGGGAGCGGTAAAAACGCGGCGATTTTGCACTACGAGGAGAATAGCGCGTTGTGTAAAGAGAAAGAAATTGTATTGGTCGATGCCGGCGCGGAGTGCGAAGGGTACACCGCGGACATCACCAGGTGTTTTCCAACCGACGGGAAATTTACCGAAGACGCCAAGCTGCTCTATAACGTCGTTTTAGACGTGCAAGTCGATGCGATTGAACGCTACACGAACGGCGCTCTTTGGGCAGACATCGCTCGAAAGGCCAAATTGAAAACCATAGAAGGATTGCAAAAGAAATTGGGCGTGGTAAATGCAGATGCAGATTTGAACGAAGCTTTGGAAGCAGGTATCTCGGAAGTTTTTTTACCGCACGCGTTGGGACACTATCTCGGATTACAAGTTCACGACGTAGGACCAAACTCTGGGACGCCGTTACCAGTAGTGTTAGAAGTCGGCAACGTGATCACTTGCGAACCGGGGGTATATTTTGTCGAAGCTTTATACGAGAAAGCGTTAGCGAACGAGAAGCAAAAGAAGTTTTTAAACAGAGAAAATATTGAACGGTTCGCTAAAGTAGGGGGCGTGCGCATCGAAGATAACATATGGGTCACCGAACGCGGGCCAGTTAATTTAACGCGATGCCCGAAAACAGTAGAAGACGTTGAAGCCGCGTGCGCTTCCGCGTAAAATAGATTTGCACCTAGGTACACATGCAGTGTATTGTTTACTACTGTTACATTACTATTACCGCGCTAACATGTTGTGGTTTAAATTCGCAATTGGTTTCTATACGTTATTGCTCGGATCATTCTCTTCTTTGACCTGTTGTAAAGGCGGTGGAGATCTCCGTCCGCTTGGACTTTTCCGAGTATCGTAGTCGCTCGGACGAGTCGGGGTATCTCCGCTTGCAACATCGCCACCGCCATTAGTCGTCGGAGCGAGATTCTCTACCATCTCTGACGTGTCCACCCCGAGCTCTTCTAGCTCCGCTAAATCCATCTTACCTTCCGCGACGGAAGTTTTTCTAAAAAACGCCCCGGCGGTTTCAATTTCCGAATCTCTCGGCATGTGCTCTTTCAAAATCGCCTCGACGCCCATCTTCGCGATCGCGAACTCTCTTCTCTGGTGTTCGTCTTGTATGCTGTCTTCCATGTTGCCGATGATGGACATGTGTTTCTTAAATACCGCGGAGGTTGTCCTCGGCAACACCACTCTCTTCTTCTTCTTCTTGCCTTGCTTTTCGCCAGGGGGGCTCATATCTCCAACTCTAATCTCGTACTCACCCCAACCGTCTACATCTTCGTTATTGTCGTTATTGTCGTTATTATCGTTATTATCGTCGTTATCGTTATCGTCGTCTGATTGTTCGAACGGCGTGTGCCTCGCCGATGGATTTCTCGAGGAAACCATGCTCGCGATTTTCGAAACGACTTCTCCGGCGAAGGAGTTCCTTCGACCCGACGGCGAATCATCTATAGATCCTCCTCGTTTACCATTCACCGAAGAGGGCGTCATGATGTTCCCATCGCCATCTCGCATCAACTCTCTTCTTCCATCATCTTCGTCTTTTCCATCGCCTTTCTTGTCTTCGCTCATGGACGACCCCGGCGCGACATCCGTAAATTGTTGCTTGTTCGTATCTAAATTTAACCATTTCGGACCTAGATTCGAAATGATCAACATACCAACCGGGGCGGTTAATATGATTGAAAATACCGCGGTCGTTAAGATATCGTTGCCCCATTTCACCCACTCGTCGTAATTCTCTTCTCCACTTTTACTTTTCAAAATGCTCTCCAACGGGTCGCTCGCTAACGCCGCTTGCACCGTCGCTTTCGGCAACCACGACAACGCGACAAACGCTCTCTCTTTCAAATTCAAATCCCCGCCACCGACGGCTAGATACGCGACCGGTAAGCGTACGCACAAACCGATGAATAAAAGTAACACGGATTTTGGTATAGTCGACGCGGTTAAATCTGCAAACTTTACCGCGCTTCCGATGACTCCAAACAGCAACGGTTGGAACAACGTTCTCCAAGCTCGAGATAAATCCACCTCCACGGAATGCGCCAATTCCGGTCTCGGCCCCAACGAGAACCGGTCTCGCTTAAATGGATTAATTGGAATCGGTAAAGCAAACGTAGGAATTGGACATCTGCCAGTCGTCCACGCTTTATTCGCGGTGATCCCCATCGCTAACGACGCCATCGCGCCGCCGCCGCTAAAATCGTACTTTCTCCCGAGAAACATCATCGCCATCCCGAGTTCAAACGTCAACAACGATCGCTTCCACGGCTTATTCCATATCGCCGTCGCGCCTAAAATGACGTATCCAGCGAACGACCCGACAATAATCCCTAACGCCACGTCCGTTGGTCCGTGCATAATCGTCCACCCTAAATTGTTGTGGTCGTTCGATTGAATGGCGAAGGACTTCATAATCGTGTACCCGGTAATCGCGACGACGTCATCGAATGACGCCGCGGCGACGACTAAGCTCGGAATACCTTTCGCGACCCCGTACCCTCTGGCTTGTAAATCAAACATGCCCCCGACGACGACCGCTGGCGATACCGCGGCTAAAATAAACCCCAGAGATAACCCAAGCGGCACGCTCAAATTAAACAACGCCGTCGCGACGAACCCCGTCACGATCGCCTCGCTCAACCCGGGCATCACCGTCAACCTCACCGCGGCTAAGCCAACCCTCTTAAAAGCTACTAAATCCAACTCCAAACCCGACCGCATTAAAATCACGGACAACCCAGCCGCTCTCGTCGCCGAACTCCACTCTTTCGGCAACGCCTCTACCAACCCTCCCGGGACGTTACGCAAGCACAAACCGCTCAACAACATCCCGAGCAACGGTGGGACATTGATGAGCTTCGCCAACGTCGCGCCAACGTGCGCGGCAGCCCATATGAATATCAAAGAGAACACCGCGCCGCCCGGGATGACGACGACGTTATTTTGGTTCACGTTCGGTAACAAAACGTCCCCGAGGACGCAATAGAGCATCACCCAAGTGGTGAAAACTAAAAGAATAGTCGCCGTTCCCTTGGGTACCGACGGTGCGATGGAAGGAATGTACGCTCGAGCGACGTTCGTGGCCGATTCTGGCGGTTGTTGTTGTTGTTGTTGCTCTTGTTGTTGAAACTCACTCTCACCACCACCACTCCGAGGCGCATCCGAATCGTCGTTCTTGTTGTTCTTGTTTTCACCCGGGAGAGTTCTCGTCGTCTGAATCGTCTCAGCCTCCATCATCGTTTTTTCAAAAAAGTTTCCAAAGCTGTCTTTTATATTACTACGTATCGTCGAGTTCTATTCAACGCGACGCGCACGTTTAGATGATGTTTATGATGATGATGCTTTGTATATCTTATAGTAACTAACGCTTTTTCCTCTCTGCTTCTTAATTAAGAAAACGAGTAGTTTAAAGAACTCTTTTTCTCGCGTCGCACTCCCTCAAAAAAGCAGTTTAGAGAGTGAGAACGAGCCGCAAACACCTTCGCGTTTTGCAAGAAGAACTGAAATCCTCAAACCCTCAAAATCGTCGTCGTCGAAAGGAGGAACAAAGTGATGATGATGATGATGAGTATATGTAATATTATAACGAAAATGAGATAAAAAAAATGTCAACCAAAGGACAGAAGGACACACGAAAATGGTAACCAAAAGGCGTTCTTTTATTATAACATCTGATTTTTGACAGGAACATTCATCATCATCATCCAAATATCACACAACAAAATAAAATTAAAACCAAGCCTTATTATTCCCTTCGTACTCTTTTAATCTCTCTCTCAAGCGAAGATTCTCACGGTCCAAACGCTCTAACTTATCGTTTAATTGCGCTTTGATTTTTCGTTCGGATTTAAGGAGGCTTTCGGCGTCCACACGCATGCGTTCTGTGTGTTCGAGTTTTGATTGTAAAGAGGCGTGCGCGTCGACGACGAGACGAGCGTCGGCGCGGATTTGGTTCGCCTCTTCTCTGGCTTGCGTCAAGAGGTGATGAAGTTCTGCTATCTTTTTCTCGTCTTCTCCGTCTCCTTTGCTGTTGTTGTTGTTGTTGTTCGTCGATGGCGTCGTCGTCGTCTTCCCCGTAGTCGTCGTCGTTTCTTTGGCAATCGTAGTACCCCTTGTTGGGAACTCGTTCGGTAACTTATACACTTGTAAATCGTTCCCGCAAGAACCGTTATAACCCCCAAACGTCATTAAAACGGACTCGTTACCGTCCACAGATTCAAAGCTCACCGCGCTCATGCCTTCGCCGACAAATTTTGGACTTTCAAACTTCATAAACTCGGGGTTGTTCTCGTCGTCGGACGTGATCCATTTCACTTCGTTCAAATCTAAAATCGCGGTTTCCAGTACGCCGTTTTGGTTGTTCCCGCCGCCAATGATTAACGCGTACCGGTCGTTCTTTAGCGACGCGACGCAATGACCGGCCCGAGCTAATGGAGTTTTGCTAACATTATTGTTCGAAGAAGAAGAGGCGGATACCGCCTTCCATTTCCCACTCGACACGTCCAAGGCGTATAAGTCGTCGAAGCACTTGAAAGAGGCTCCCGTGCCACCAAAAATGATCATCTTATCGCGGCCCCACGGGATGGCGACGTGCTCGGCTCGCGCCGCCGGCGTTACGAAAGTCGCCGACACCGACGCAACCGCCGCTTTTTCCTTTTGATCCTCCGAACTATTTCCCGTCAACGCGTTCGTATTCTCATCGCACGCGACCCAACTCATAGTTTTAAAATCTAAGCGCCAACAATCGTTCAAATATCTTCGATCTTCGTCTTCGCCGCCGAATACGACCACGTCGCCGTCTTTGCCTACTTTCGTGACAGACATGCCTCGTCGAGCGCACGGGCCTCTCTTCCCTTTCACGTGCACCGGAATCCACGCGCCTTTGAGAACGCTAGTAGAAGAAGAAGAAGAAGAATTTTCCTCCGCTTCCATCAACGCCAATCGAAAGACGGCTAAATCGGTATCGTTGGCCCTCTTCGAACCCTTTGAAAACTTACCTCCGAACGAATACGTGTACCCATCTTTCAAAGTGATCAATCTGTGACCACTAATCGGCGCTAAGCTCTCTTTCTCTTCCTGCTTGAAACTCTTCCCCCATACTCTTTCGTCTTCGGTGTATTCCATCTTTCTCCATCTCGACGCGGCGACGTCGAACGCGTACGTATCGGCGACAAATCGCCCTCGATAACACCCGCCGGAAACAATCATCTTCGATCCATCGCCGGTTAACGTCGCTCCGTGTTGGTATCTCGGACACGGTGGTTTCGAAGTAGAAGTTGTAGTAGTAGTCGTCGTTTCCCACCTCCCCCTCTCCATCGCTTCCGCCCACTTTGCCACTTTCTTCACCCGCGCGCACGCGCTCGCGTTGTTACTATTCATCCTCTCTTCCTCCGTCATCACTTTCCCGAAATTCTCTTTAATCTCCATCGTTTCTTCGTCGATCGCTTCGTACCAATACTTATCTTCCTCCTCTAAGAGCTTCACGTACAATCGCATGGCTTCAAAATTCGACATTTTCCCCAAATTCGCCCACGTTTCGTACTTCCCTCGTTCCTCTCTCGTCATGTGCCATTTGCTTTTGATTTCCGTCGGGCCGTGCATAGCTTGCGATTTTAACGCGTATAACAGTAACCTCGTTTCGTCCGTGAACGTGGATTCCAGGGATGGAAGTTTCGCCACTTTCGTCGCCGCGTGGAATCTGTTATTTAGTATCATCATCGAAAGAGAGAAGAAGAAGAAGAAGAGATGAGATTTTCCGTTAGAAAAAATTGGCAGTTTTGTTTTCGCCAAACACGATATTGAATATAATCTAACAGAGAATACTACTTGAAGAATACTAAGAAGAAAAACGAGAAGACAAAACGTACTTGTCCGGGTACGCCAGCGTCGCCATTATTGTCTTCTTCTTATAAATAACTTTGGACGATGATTTTACTCTTTAGAGTAGTAGTAGTAGTAGTAAACAAAGGAGAGATGTGAAGAGAGCGAGAGAGAGAAAAATGAAGTCTCTTCTGTGTCTGTTGTTTTTCCCCTTTTTGTTTTTTTATTTTTTTATTTTTTTTGTCAAAACACCACTGTTTTCGTTGTTTTTTGATGAGAGAGAGAATTGCAAATATGTTGTCCCTTATTATAGAAATTGGTGTCTTCTTTAGGAGTACGCTTTAGTAGTACGAAACTTTTGATGATGATGATAATACGGATGATGATGATACAGATGATCGAATAATAATGAGAGAAAATACTACGAGTAGTATAACAACAATAATGGATGCAAAAATCGAGAGATGCGTGGAACCACTTTTTTCCAAAGGAGGAGGAGGATTGAAGAAGAAGAAGAAGACGAAGACAAACGACGACGACGAGAATAAAGACGACGGGGAAAAGAAAAACATTCTTCCTGCGTTGATGATGATGAGAACAAAAAGAAGAAAGATTTTTGAGCTGACGACGAAAGTATACGCCTTGTGCGCGTTAAACGGCGATTTAGATCTCGCGAACGCGATTGAACGCGTCGATTTGTTGCTTCTCGCGCTCCAAAGTGATGATAATGATACCGATGATACCGCTGATGATGATTCAGAAGACTTTAGTAGGAGTTGGGCGAAAACGAAAATCGAAAAACAGTTACGAACGAAACAGAGGAGATTGAAAGAACGGAAAGATCCGTTCGCGGAGAAAGAGTGGGTGAGATTTTTAGCGAGAGAAGAAGGGAAAGAAATTCTCGAGGAGCTGTTCAGGATGGTGTTGTCGTCGTCGGTTTCTTCTTCCTCTTCTTCTTCTTCTTCTGCTGACGAAGATATACGAGAACTTTTTTTCCACCGGTACGTGGTGATGTTCGTGACGAAAGAGAAATACGACGCGCGAGCGCGAGCGAGTTTACGGAGGATGGCGAGCGTTTTAAACGAATATTACGAGGAGTATATTATTGTAGATGGTGACGATAAGAGTACTAAGAATCACAAGAAGAAAAGAGTATTCATAGATTGGCGAAAAGATGTGTGCAAATTTGAAGCGGCGTTCGCCTGGCACGTGATTCGAGGCGCGAGGGAGCAAATGAAACGAGCGACAGAAGGAAGTGGAATAGAGAGTACTGGGACGACGACGACGACGACCGGAGGTAGCTGGTTGATGTCGAAAATACGTGGAGGAGGGGGAGGTGGAAGCAGCGCATCCGGGAGCAGCGTGAGTACTGTTAGCGAAGAAGACGCAAAGAACGTGACGTCTAAATTTGGTAAATATCTAACGTTAGGGGCTGCCGCGGTGGTGGGCGGTAGTTTGTTGACGTTGACTGGGGGGTTAGCCGCGCCAGCTCTAATCGCCTCGGTGGGAGGTCTCGCCGCGTCGGGTTCTGTCTTTGCGGTTTTTGGTGTCGGGACAGCGTATGTTTTGGGAGTTTTAGGTACGACGGGTGTGACTGCGATATTTGGCGTCACCGGCGCCGGTTTAGCCGCGCACAAAATGTCGAAGCGAATCGAACAAAATTTAGAGATTTTCCGAATTTTACCGCTCCGAGACGGAGGATTGTTGCTTGGTAGAAAGAAGACGAGTAATGGTGAGGACAAAGACGAAGATGAGGAAGACCAAGGATTTGATACCGTCATGAACGCATCCTTAAATGTCGTGCTGTACGTTCCCGGATTCTTAAAGTCCGGACCGGATGAGCTGTTTGACGCGTTCGGGTCGAAGAACGGGAACTATTACGCCACCGTAGACGGCGACGGGCCGCTCGGTTTGCGCGTGATGAAGGTTAAATCAAAGGAAGACATCAAAAATTACGCGGAGAAGAGTGACCGATTGAGAAAACTAGCGCATCTGGGTGGAAACGAGTACACCAATAACGCAGATATCGATGCTGATACTCTATTAATTGTCGAACACGATGCGAAAACTCTGGACGATAACAGCGGAGTGGCAAAAAATGCAGGCATTTTAAGCGGGTCCGCGATTCTTTCCTACCACATTCTTGAAACGAACGAACGCATAATTGTTGATAGTAACAATAGCAGCTACCAAGCTCACGTGGCGACGTTGAAAGCCATTGAACGTGCACCGAGACCGGTGCGTTTGCAAATGCGCAAAATACAAAAGCTCGAAATCGATCGCGAAGAGATTGCCGACGTCGCGCTATCGATCAACGAAGACTTGGAAGAACTGGTTGAGAACGTCGCGAAGGAAGAAAAAGAAAGGGAAGAAACTGTGGATTGTGAATCACCGTCGTCTCATTCGTCGGCGGAGAAACCGAAACCTCCAGCAAAGAAGGAGGATGTAGATGATGTCGGGGAGAGAGAATCGAACGCAAACGCAAATCACCAAAATCTCTTGATGAGAACGCTCACTCGGACGATATCGTCGCCTACAATAACAACGGCAACAGAATCAAAATCAGCGGCGGAAGAGGAAGAAGACGAAGCGATGGGTACAAACACAAACTGGCCGATTCATAGCGGCGAGCAGTTTGTCCTGGAATGGGAAACCACGGAGTTGACCAATTTAGGCTCCGCCATCAATTTCTTCGCGAGGAAAACGTTAGTCAACGCCGCCGCGCCGCAAGCGTTAGGGCACACCGTTTTTGCCGGTCTCGCGGCGTCGGTCTCGTGGCCGGCAATTCTTTTAGGCGGCGCGAGTTTCATCGATAACCCATGGTCTGTTCTGAAAGAACGCGCGCAAATCGCTGGAAAAGAACTGGCGACGATTCTTCTGTCCAGAGAACACGGGAGAAGGGCGGTAACATTAATCGCGTACTCTACTGGTACGTGCGTAATTCTCGAGTGTTTGAAAGAGCTCGACCGAATGATTGAAGACGGGACGTGCTTGGAAAAAGACGCGTTAGGGATTGTCGAAAATGTCGTTTTGATTTCCGTCCCGGTACACGTGGGAAGAAAAGATTGGCGGAAAATTCGACGAGTGACATCTGGTCGTGTCGTGAATTGCAGAGCGAAAAACGATTGGGTTTTGCGATTTATTTATAGACTGAAATCCTACGACGTCATTTCCTCGTTAGCGGGAGTCGTGCGTCAAAACTACGAAGGCGTAGAGGATATTAAATTAAGCGGCGATATTTGCTATGCGCACGGCGATATTCCGAAAGCCATGGGAGATATATTGAAAGTGGTAGGGTTGGAAACGGATGAAAGTTCGAATGCATTCGGCGATACCGCAGCAGCTCATAATATTCGGGAAGACGAGAACGAAAGTTCCTTTGAACAAAGAGGAGAGAGCAATTCGTCGATCGTCTTGAGCGAGTCCGATTACGATAGCGAAAACGAAGCTGATTTTGCCGCGCATCAGGAGACGATATACTGAATCGGAAGGCGTATTTATCTTAGTCTTCTAGTCAACGTCATCATTGTAACTATAAATGCTATTTTCTTGCTACAGCTACTTATGCACATAATATTTTATGATTGAGTGCCTAAACCTGCGCTCGCAGAAGTATTCTTTATTAAAGTGCGCCAAAGTTATGCCCTGGCGGTAAATTCTTTCTCGCTTCCTCTCTTTCCTTTGAGTGTTCACTTGTTCGTTTCATCGCGTGCATCGTCAAATTGGCCACTTCCGAGGCGGATTGGGCGCGCACGAGTTGACTCATCTGCGGCGCCGTGCTCTGCAACGCCTGCATAAACGACCCAAACGTTATGAACGCATCGATGTCGTCCAACGGACTTTGCGATCCTTCGTCGTCTTCGGCGAAACCTTCGGAATCCGAATCTGAGAAATCCTGCTCCTCAAATTTAGATTGGTCGAACTCTAAAGGCTCAGCGCTACCGCTGGCTTTGACTCTGTCCAACGCTTGTTGATAGCGCATTTGCGGCGTCATCTCATCTGCATCCTCGTCCTCCTCAAAGTCTTCGTCGTCGCGGTGGCGCGAGTACTGTTCGTACACGTCGTTCTCTCGAGATTTCGCGGCGTTTTCGAGGTACGTTTTAATACTATCCTGATATCGCGAATCTTCCGATTCGATTTGTTGGCGTAAATCTTCCAACAGTGAAACTAAATGTTTCATCAAGTGCATCAACGATTGCTCGTTGAGCAAATTTTGGTTATTCGCCTCCGGGCTTTGCATCAACGCCATCAAACCGAGCGCGACGATTTTCTTGTCGTGCACGCGAAGAAAATGTTTGCGTTTCTTGGACGATTTCGATCGAAGTTCAAGCATAGCGACGAGCTTTTCCAAAACCATCGGTAACGCCGGTTGTAAATGTTTCACCGTCTGGTCCGCGTTGTAAATCAGCCCGTTCATAACGACTCCCATCAACAAGTCTTGCAAAAATCTCGAATCCGGTTGGAACTCGATGAGCGATTGGACAGATAACTGTAAATACAACGGAAGTAAATCATCCACGCGCCCTTTGCAGTTTGCTAAAACGCACTCCATCAACTTAGGTGCAGTCATCATGTCTTCTTCCATGACTTGTTCCGGAGTGAGCACCTTCTCGCAAATTTTATACGTATCCTGTTTCGCTTGCGCGCTCGAGACGAAAATGTCCGTGTTTCGACTGATAAAATTATCCATCGGAATCAGAACGTGTTCGAAATACTGCAACGCCCAACCGTTATTGAGAACGGCGAGCATTTTCGGCCACACTTGCCACATCTCTTGACTAATACGTGGTGAATAATAGGTGATATACCCGACAATTTCTAACATTTCCTCGAAAAGGTCGATATCGATTTCCATTCGTAAAATGATTGGCAATAAAATATGTTCGAGTTGCGGATACACCTCTGGGAGCGACGATACGGACGTTAATATGGTCGATATCGCGCGCAAACACCCACTCGATTGCATGGCTTGAAAATCGTCATCATAATCTGCATTTCCAGTGCCTTCGTTATCGTCTTCCGCGTTCGATCTCTCTTCTGCTTCTTTTATGCACTTCCAATACGCCTGCGCCAGGTTTGTCGTCATGCCTAAGGCGTAAGGCGCAATCTCCTCGCCAAACTTTTCCGTGATAGTTTCCAACGTGTACACGATATCCTCACTTTCTACTTGGTCCATGATTTTGAAAAATTCATCCAATAATTGCGGTAAAATTGGTTTCAAAGTTTCTAAATCTTCCGAGTGATCGATAAACGCGCGCAACGAACACACGGCTTCAACTTTCACCGGCAAATCTGGGTCTTTCAAGCAGTTACACACGTTCCAAAACAAATTTACAAAATTTTCCGGGTTGTTAAATTTTATATCCGCAAACTGCGCAGCAGTCCAACACGCTTTCGCGCGAAGATTACCGTGCGGCGATTGAAACGACGGCAGGACGTGCGCGACTAACATATCTTCCAGAGATTCTTTATAACCCTTCTCAAGTTTCAACACGCCGCTGAGTTGCCCGACCAGATATAACGCCCCGTCTAATCTCGATCGATCTCTGCTCGCTAAATCCGGTATTTGCGCGTTCGCTTGCAACACTTCCACCGCGCAATTTACCACCGTGCTGAAAAATTCCGTCTTGCGTTTCCCGCCTCTGCTCAGTTCGGACAAGAAGTTTACCGCCGCGTGTCTCGGCGAATACATTTCCTGCATAATATCTGCCGACCGTCTGACAAACTCTTTTGGATCGTCTCTCCATAACTCGTCGTCGCTGTTATCGTAACATAAAAGCGGGAAACACACTTTAGTAATAAGATCTGGCATCACCGGCTTCATCGCCTTGTACGCCGCCGCAACGTGCACGGCGGACACTAAAAACTGCAGCGCTAAATTCACTATTCGGTCTGGCACCCTTGTCTCGATGTTTTTCCCTAACGAGCTATCTGCCAAAGTTTTGATGTTTATGTTCACTAAACTCTCCACAAAGTGCGCTTTGAAAAATTTCGCCAGATCCTTGTGTTCCTCCTTTGCCAATTTCACGTTCCCGAGCCGCGTGAACAATCGACCCATGACGTGTTGCGCCCACTTCTTCGTCTTCCAAAACGGCCACTGCTTAAATTCTAACTCGTCCTCCGTCACGTCGCATTCGATCACTTTCGACGCATCTTGCATGCTGATCATTTTCAACGGCGTCTTGCAATCCAAAATTTGCAAGAAAGTCTGAACCCAACCGGCGAGCGCCTCGAAAGGTTGTCCGCCCTCTCCCGCGTGTTGTTGCCTCATCGCTTTCGGTATGTCCAAATACGTCGCCGACCAAAACGTCTTAATAATAGCCTTCGCGTACTCCCCGACCATTTGCTCGACGACGATATCTTCTCTCTCTTGCGATTGCATCATTCTCTCCAAACACCCTCTCAACATAATCAACATCTTCGGAAACGCCCTTTCTACGCACGGATTCAACACCTCCTCCCTTTCCATTTCGCGCTTAAACTCGAACTTCCTCGTAATCGCGTGCATTGCCGTCATCCCGACCAATTTCCTCGTGTCCGAGCTCCCATCGTCCATGGAACTCAATATCCACTCCATCATTTTCCCGGCGTCCCATTTTTCCGGGAAGTCCTCTCTCACGATATCTTTCACCGACTCTTCCATTTGGCTTCTCACTCTCGCGCGTAAACTCGGATTGGACATGATCTCTAAGATATTCTCCCTCACGATCGCTTTATCCGTTTCAATCATCGCGAAAAATGTCGTGTGTCTCGGCTCCCAGTGTTTCCGAACGTGTAGTTTTAACTGAATACTCGCGCTCAGTTTTAACGCCTCGTCGGTCACATTTTCGGCGGCGATGAGATACAACAAATCGGTCGAGAAGTTTTCCCTGTTGCTGTTCGTTTCCAGCCATTCTTCCGCGCTGGAACGGACGAGTTTGTCGGGGGAGAGCGTGCAGGAAAGTATTTGCGCCAAATGCGAGAGTCGTTGCTCTTGCAGTTCGGTCATTTTATATGAAGAGAAGTCTTCGTGTCCGTCTCAAGAGTGAAGAAGTTAAAGATGAGAAATTTTTCAAAGAGTTATATAATAAACGAAAGAAGAGGAGAGTACACGTACGAAGGCATTTTTTAGCAACGACGGAAGGCGGCTGTAATATTAATAATAATCATCTGCTTTTACCTCAAACTGTTGTTATTATTACCAGGAGTACTTGGCGTCTATGAATCTGTCTTCGTATTTCTCCGCGGCACCGTCCCAGGTGTAATCTTTTTCCATGCCTCGCATTTGTATTCCGCGGAAGCTCTCTCGATGGTCTCGGAACGTCCCCAAGGCGTAGCCCATAGTTTCTCGTAACAAATGAGATTCGGCGGAATCGAAGCGCCAGCCGGTGCCGGCGTTATTGAATGGATCGTACGGCTGGACCGTATCTCGTAAACCACCAACCGAGTGGACGATTGGGACCGTGCCGTAGCGCATGGCGTAGAGTTGGTTCAAGCCGCACGGCTCAAATCTCGAGGGCATTAATAAGCAATCGCACGCCGCGGTGATTCGATGGGCCATTTTCACGGAGAACCCAACCCAGCCTCGAATTTTGTCTTTGTTCCTTTCCTCCATACCTCTCAGCGCGTTTTCTAAATCGTCTCGACCGGAACCGAGCATGACGAGTTGGACGTGGTTGTCGCGAAACCACCCCTCGGAGTCGGTGATTAAATCGACGCCTTTTTGGTCGTCCAATCGGCCGATAAATCCCATGAGTAAAGCGTTTTCATCCTCCGGTAATCCGAGTTCGCGTTGTAAAGCAAGTTTACACTGTTTTTTTCCACCATCTATTCCGTTTGCATCTGGAGTGTACGTTGTATATCCGTCCGACATTAAGTGTTCGTCGGCGTCGGGACTCCACTCGTCGTAATCGATGCCGTTAACGATGCCGGATAACTTCCCTTCACCAAACTCTCTCACACACGGAGCTAGCCCCCAGCCACCCATATCGGTGGAAATCTCCCACGCGTACCCTTCTGATACCGCAATCACTTTTGTCGCTAATCGTAAACCGGCTTGCATGATGTTCATGCACTCTCCGCCGAACGGATCGTCCAAGTAAAATTTATCCTTGTACTTTCCGGCATCCAAACCCAATCGATCGAACTCATTCAACGGACCACGACCTTGATGCGCCATATTGTGAACGATGAAACACGATCGAGCAAATTCGTACTTGCCGTAATCGCGGAAATAGCCTTGCAAATACACCGGTAACAACGCCGCGTGCCAATCGTTGGCGACAAAGATTAGATTTTCGTCTCCGTACGGCACGTCCCCGGGCGCGATGCAAAACGGTAGCTCCAACGCTGCTTGGCACAAAAGTGAGTTTCGAAAGTTTTGTGCTTCGCGATCGCCGGAATATATGGAATCTCGCACGTGGTGATACGAGTTATGATCGACAAATACGATATCCACGCCGTCTCGGTAGTGATGGAAAAAACCAACTTCCACGTCTTGGCCTAAAACTTTCAACCGTATTCTCGCGCCGGTATCGATACCTTCTTCGTACTCTTTGTATCTTGGAACGACGGTCATGACTCGATGACCTCTTTTCGCCAATCCTTTCGGTAAAGATTGCATGACGTCGCCTAAACCTCCGGTCTTTGAAAACGGCGCGCACTCGCTCGCGACCATGATGATGTTCAATTTTTCTTTACATTTAGGAGCTTCTTCTTTTTTGACTTGCTGAGGAGGCGGAATTGATGTTGATGTTGGTGGTGGTGGAGGTGGAGGTGGCGGCGGCGGCGGCGGCGGCGGCGGAGGCGGCGGAGGTGCTTGCGCAACTGGCATCGGCGGTGGGGGCGGCGGCGGAGGCGCCCGGGCGGCGACCGCCGCGGCGACCCCCGGTATCCCCGAATCCACGAAAGAAGAAGTATTACCACCACCACCACTGCTATTATTATTACTATTCCACGGCACTCCCTTCGCGTTCGTCGTGCTTTCTCTGGCTACCTTTTCCAGCAAAGCCTTCTGTAACCTCTTCCTCTCTTCCAGCTGTTCCAGAAGGAGTTGTTGTTTTCGAAGCAAGTCTTCGGATTCTCTTTGAAGTCGAGCGACGTTCTCGTACGCGTCGTCGTCATCCTTCGACCCTCTGATGATTTCTTCTCCTCTTCTTCTTTCGGGACGTCGACGACTCAATCTTTTCAGCTGTATCGCTTTGCCCCTTTCTCCTCCTCCTCTCGTCGTCGTCGTCGTCGTCGTCCTACTAAAAGTCTTCTTTTCCAAAAATAATGATGACTCACGTGTTTTTATCCCGAACGAGGAAGAGGAGGAGGGTTGCATTCTTTACCAACAACAACACTCTGTTTTTTGTATGTGTTGTTAGTATTCGTATTGTGTTCTTAATAAATAAACGAATCTCTCTTCTTTACTGAGAGAGTATTAAAGCGTCTTCTTCTTAATGTATGTATGCTTAAAGTTGAGAGTGAAGAAAATGATGCATCACGTTGTGACTCCACACACTACGAGAATATCTCTCTTCTGTGTGTTATCCGAAAAAAAAAAATTCTCTCTAAACTCTCTTTTGTTTGCCTGAAAAAGACAGAAGAGAGCTTTTTGCTTTCTTTCCTCATGCAGCAGAGAAAGAAAGAAGGATTTGTTGTTTCTGTTGTGTTTCTGTTGTTAAACGACTCAAAGTACATTTTTTTCTCAGTCTCTGTCAAAACGAGTAGAAAAGACGACAAAAAACGAAAGAAATTCCTCTTTAAAACTTCGTCTCATCACATGGTGTCTGCGACCAACAACACCGCGATGATGATGACTGTTCGAAGAACAGTCGTCGTGAAGCACTCCGACTGCTGCGCATCATCATCGACGAGGAGAACATCATCAGCGACACATTTTTTAAGAAGAGAGAGAACAACGAGAGGATGGAATACGAATACTACTACTACTAAAAGAGGTTTAAACACGATTTCTTCTTCTTCTTCTTCTTCTGTTTTGTCTTCTCGACGACATCGATGTCGTCGTGACGTCGTTTTATTAACGACGATGGATGGAGATTATTATAAACACGGAGGAGGAGGAAAAGGAAAAGGGAGAACAACAGAAACAACAACATCAACGAGAACATTGACGAGGAGGAAAACCAACAGCGCGCAAACGAGTTTTAGACGGAGAACGACGAAACCGAGAGATTCTTCTCTCGTATGCCTCGCAAAAGCGAGTGGTTCGGATGGTTCAGACGCCACGTCAGAAAAGAGAGAAGAGTCGTCCTCCTCTTCGTCGTCGTCGTCGTATCAAATGAATGAAAAATTCTCGAACGAAACGAAACTTCGATCGGAAGCGCAAGCACCGTTTCGAGTGGCGCGACAGTTTTTGTACGCCTCGTGCGCACTGAGCGCGACGATTGGGTTTGGTATCGCGACTATTCAGTTGTTGACCGGTCTCGCCGGCGCGCCGAACTCGCCGCCGTTTGATCAATCGGTATCGAACGTCGGCATCGACGGCGCGTGCGCGGCGTTGTTTGTATTTTTGTGGAAGAAGGACGAAGAGGCGAAGCAGAAGCAAATGAGCAGAATCGGGAGAGAGGAACGTTTGGGTGGGTTGAAAGTAGAGCTGACGACGGGGAAAATCGTGCGCATGCAAAGTTTGAGAGGCTTTTCGAGAGTCGTTTTATTCGCCGGGGATTTGGAGTATTTGGAGAAGTCGTTGGAAGTCGCCGAGGAGTACAAAGACGAATTGATTAAAAAAGGCGTTTTTCTAGTACCCGTGGCTATGGACGACGAAGCGGCGACAAAGTTAAACAAACCAGACAACGCGAAGAAAGATGAGCGAAGATTCCGAGGTTCCGCGGTGAACGTCTCCCAAAAAGACGGGTGGAGAGATTGGATTTTGGAACAGAAGAAGATGGCAAAACTAGGCGACGACGTCGGCGTATACGTCGGTTTGAGGATGGACGGGAGAGTGAGAGCGAGTGGTAAAGGCGTGGCACCGTTCGATAGGTTCGCTGCAGAACTACCGCCGACGGATGGTGGGTGGGGCGGCATGATGGACGGCTTCGACGGGAAAGTTGGCGTAGACAATTAATAATTTGTATAATATTTTATTACCGGTCATTCATCTCGCGAAACTTGACTTTAGAACTTCGTTCAAACGTCGGACCTCGGTTGTTATTGAACAGTTTAATGAACCCTCTCGTATCGTTTCGAAACGTTAACACGTCTACGTCCCAGACCGAAGTAGGACTTTTAAACGAGTCTACGCCGCGCTGTAAAGAAATCAACTCGCCGGCTTTCTGATCGCCTCGCAAGTAATATCGGAACGCGGCGTTCGCGAGCGCTAAATCGAACGCTCGAACACCCCCGATATCCTCTTGAATGTTGAGTAAATTGCACTCGGACATGACAACTGGGAAGTGACAATGCGTGGCGAACCGTATTTCCACCAATAAAGCTTCCAGCTTCTCTGCTTCGAAATAAAAAGCTCTAGAGCTACTTAAGCCGCCCATCCCGTCCGCCGAGCCGGTTACGATGACGTTCGGGTTGTTATGTAAGCCAGAGGAATAGAGGTTCCATAACTCTAAACCAACTTTTCTCGCAGCGCCTGGTCTTTCGCCAATAGTTGGCGCGAGCAAGAAAGACATTCTCAAATTCATTTGATTCCGACTCTTTAAAATACTTCCTGAATACGCGGCGATAGCGCCTCCGACGCTGAAACCAATCAAAGCCGCGTTTTCGACGTCAACTCTGCTGTATAAAGTATACACTCGCGTTCGGTAATTCCTTCGAACGGTATCCAAAGCTGACTCGCCTGGAACGTAATTATTGTTATTGTCGTTCTTTTTCTTACTCTCACTGCCGAAAAACTCGTTCGTCAAGTACGTAAAACTCGCCACCGTGAAATTCAAATATCTCTTCGCAACCTCTTCCAAAGACACGCCGTTTGCTTGCGAATCAAGGTTGGGCATAATAGCACCCAAAACTTCGTTCGAAGAACCTCGTTCGCCGATAGATGACGGCACAACAACGGCATATCCGTGAGACGTTAAAAAATTAATCAAAGATGGCTGCATAATCTCCGTCCATCGGCGAAACGTGAAACCGTGAATCGGAGTGCACAGATAGACGAGCGGAAACTTCGTCCGTACAGATTCCGGCGCGCCTCGCGGGAAGAAGAGTTGCACGACGCCTGATTCCCTGTGATAACTATCAAATCCACTGTTGGTCGATGCTTGACCAACGGACGATTTCGGAATGGAAATATCCTCCCTCGTGTTTCCAAAATACGAGCCTCGTTCGCCGTATTCGAACAGAGCTTTGAACTCTTCTCCGTTAGCGCGAGCATTCTTGGCGACCATTACGACGCCCAGTAGCACTACAATTCCAAGTAACAGTTTGTACCGTCTTTGTTTCGCGCATGATGGTGAGAATAATAACACCATCATCCTAATTACGATGATGTGCTGCTAATTATCGTAGAAGATTTGATCTTCCTTCTTCATTTCGCGTTTTTTCTTATTGTCTCGTAAAATCGAACTCGCTTTCCGATACCGCCAAATCACCGAAAAGAAATCAAAAACGCCAAAGTCCGGCCACAGAGCGTCCACGAAAACAATCAACGCGTTTTCCAATCGAGTGGTCATGAAATCCGACAGTCTGTTCGTGCCCGACGTTCGAACGACCAAATCCACGTCGGGGAGGATAACCGCTTCCAATTTATTTTTCTCGTTTTTTTTACTTCGCCTCCTCCTCGTTTTACCGCCATCGACGCCGTCAATTCTACCGTTACTCTTACTACTACTATTACTATTACTACCATTCTTACCACCCCCCTCGCTACAACGACTACTATTACCTCTATCGTACCTATTCTCGCTACCATTACCACCGTAATAAAAACGTCTCTTTATGCTCTCCTCTCCGCTCCTCCTCCCAACCTCGTCTTCTTCCTCTTCTTCTTCTTCTTCTTCTTCTTCCGTCGCCGCCCACGCGGCGCTCCCAAACTCCTCCGCGCCGCTATACGCCAAACAAATATTCAACACGACAGTCTTCTCTTTTTCACCTCCTCTTGTGTTTCCTGTTTCTTCTTGAATTTCATCTCTCCGCGCGTTCCTCCTCGTTTCCTCCATAGCGTACACGCACGCCTGTCGAACCTCCTCGCTCAAAGCGTCCAACCTCCCCGAGATGACAATCCTCGCGTTCGCGTTCCTCACCGCGTCGCTTCGTGCCAGTTTCGGTAGCTCTTCGATGCATAAGGACATTAATCCGTCCACTTCTCGTGCGTCTCGGTTGAAGTTTTCCAAAGAAAACGCGTAGACGGATATCGTTTCAATCTGAGGGAGTTTCAAGGACCACCTGAGGACGTTTTGTAAGGTTTTGGCACCTCTTTCGTGCCCTTTCTCTTTTGAACTCTTCTTACTCTCGTTTTCTACGACGTCTTTGTCTTCGTCTTCTCCTTTATTATTCATTCCTTTTTCGAGTCGTTTGAGTTGTTGTTCTTTCTCCCACCGGCGGTTGCCATCCATCACGAACGCGATGTGTTTGGGAATAACGCGATGCCTTTTTCTCTCATCATCATCATCAAAAAAAGACCACCAAGAATGAAAAGAATACATCCAGGATGAAAGAGTTAAGAGTCTTAAGAGGAGAAATTCCAGCATCGCTGTTATCAAAATCATCATTTCAATCGGGAGGAGGAAGAGAGGAGGAGAGAGCGTTGACCTTTTGTGATATATGTGTTTGAAGTACTTGAGGAGTACTAAAAATTCCCCTAAAATGTATGCACCCTACCCTAAATGTGAGCACCCTAAACTGTAGGGGTAGGGGAATATTTTGAAGTATTGAAACGTTTCAATACTTCATTTGTAGAACGCGCTGACGAAGAAGAAAGGAAGCGAGAGAGAAAGAGACAAAGAAAGAGTTGCTCTAACCGCATTTAGTGTGTTGTGTGTGCTTGCGTGGCGTTTTTGCTCTTCTTTTCGTTTTATTATACCATGAGTAGTAGTTTAGAAAAAAACGATGATGGAAACGAGGACGAGTTTCAGGAGTTGACGACGACGACGACAGAACAACACGAAAAGGAAGGGAGGAGGCAACAAAAGCATCATCCTTTATATCACGGAACAAACCTCGCACCAAAAGCGTTAATATTCGATTGCGACGGGACTATTTTAGAAACCATGACGTTATTCTTCGTCGCGGATAAACAAACGTGCGAAGAATATGGATTAGAGTTGACGAAGAAACGATTTTACGAACTCGCCGGGGTGCCGATAAAAGAGATTTTTAGACTATTGAGAGACGAGCAAGGGAAAACGGAAGAAGAAATAACGGAAGAAGATTTAGATCGAATGACCTTACGATGTGGCGAATTAGCAGAAGAAATGGGCGCACCGGAGATCATACAGAGCACGGAAACCATCATCATGCACGGGAAGAGGAACGGGGTACCGATGGCGGTGGCGTCGAGCGGGTGCCGCGAAGTCGTTCGAATGCATTTGAAGCAAAGAGGCCTGTTAGATTTATTCGATTGCGTGGTGACGTGCGAAGACGTGGAGCGTGGGAAACCGGCGCCGGATTTGTACTTATTAGCCGCGAAGAAGTTACGCGTAGATCCGAAAGAGTGCACCGCGTACGAGGATGCGTTATTAGGCATCGCGAGCGCGAAGAAAGCCGGAATGGATGTAGTCGACGTGAGACAGTTAGAAGGGTACCCGAATCCCGAGGCGTTGTTCTATGACAATTAGCTATATTTATTACTAGCGTGAGTGAATAATACCGATGAATAGTGAATCGATGATGCGCGTTATATTATACGTAGTCGTTTGATTTTGCCTAATTTTCGCCCTTTTGCTTTCTTCTCCACACTTTTGTGGATAGAAGCGCAGCAGCTCTTCGCTTTACTAAATGTCACTCGCGGCGCTGCGCATTCTCCGTCGCGCAGGAACAACAACAACAACAACAACAACAACAACAACAGCGAGACGGCGAAGCTCCTTCCTATCGTCATCGATTGCCTCGTCGTCATCTGTTGAGCGCATCCGAAAGAAAGGACTTTTGATGACGACGACAACAGCAAAAATTCCCCTAAGGACTTTGAAAGTGAACGCATTATCGTCATCATCTACCTCTGATTTAAGAACAACAAACCCACCTTCGACAATTAAATACGGATACGTGGATACCCACGCGCATTTAGAGATGATTTTAGAGAAATTAGACACGAAATACGAACACTGGATAGAGTCTGTTCGGGAGAAAGAATCGGAGCAAATGTACTCGTTAGAGTCGATTTTGACAATCGGATGTAAACCAGAGAATTGGAGGAAAGTTGAACATTTCTTACAGTTTGAAGAAGTGTACGGCGCGTTCGGGGTGCATCCGTTAAATGCAAACGCGTTTGAAGAGAATACTTTTTCCACGACCGTCTCGGATGGTTTAAAAGCTTTGCATAAAAAATACCCGCGAAAGATGAAAGCGATAGGGGAGTGCGGTCTCGACTACTACGTCTGTCCGGACGTCGCGAACGCGAAAGAATGGGTCTGTCCTGTCGATTGTCGAGAGCATCAGCAGTTTGTTTTCAAAGAGCAAATTCTGTTGGCGAAGGAGATGAATTTGCCGTTAGTCGTGCACGCGAGAGATGCCGGGGACGGAGACGCGGAATCGGATTGTTTGGATATCATGCGGAAACACTGCGACGCGGCGCAAAAGATTCACGTGCACTGTTTCACCGGAACCACGGCGTTTGCTCAAGAGCTATTACAGTCCTTTCCGAACTTAAAACTTGGCTTTACCGGCGTCTGTACTTTTAAAAACGGTTCGAACGTCCGCGAGGTTGTTCGAATGACCGATTTGAATAGAATACTGCTCGAAACGGACGGACCTTTCATGGCGCCCGTGCCGTTTCGAGGAAAAGTCGCGGAGCCGTCGATGGTACCGCACATTGCTGAAATCATCGCGACGGTTAAGAAATGTACCGTAGAAGACGTGTTTGAGGTGTGCAGAGAGAACACGAGGGAGGTATACGGGATTTAGAATTGTATTCGTAATATTAATTGTTTGTGTTGCTATATTTTTGTGTTGTTTTCTCGTTTTTGTTGTGAACTCGTCCAATTACACGTCATTTTATCTTCTGCAGACTCTCTCGCGGAGATGTCCACCACCACTCCAAAAACGAGCCCTTCGTTCGGGACGAAACGACAAAAAAATCTAAACGCTCGAATCGCCGAGATGAATAAACCGCCGCTTCCTCGATTAACCGCGACCATGAACGCCCCTTTGTGCATACGGGCGAGATTTCAATCCTTCCTTTCGGGAAAATCCAAACAACCGGATTACGACGCGCGAGATTGGTTACGAACGGTCGTCTTCGCGCCGAGAAACATACGAGGGTTCGAGAATATCCGCAACCCGTGGTTGTGCGTCCAATTTGTGACCATTTTGTGGGTGCTGTTTACGAAAATCATCGAACCGAAACCGTTGAAAACGTTTAGCGAACAGTTGAGTAAAGTCGAGTCGGTGTATTTGATTATGTTCTCGACGCTAGGATTTTTAATCGTGTTTCGACTGACGAGAGCGGCGGTGAGATTTTGGGACTGCAGGCAAGCGTGGGGGAACATGGTTATTTACAGTCGGTGCGTAGCGGACGCGCTGATGGTTCGCGCGGAGGAAGTTCAAATGGATTGCAACAAGAGCGAGGAGGTGACTCGCGAAATCGTTGCGGCGTGCGACGATTGCGTGGCGTGGTGCGCGGCGTTCGCGGTGAGTTCGAAGCAGTTTTTACGAGGGATTGACGCGTTACCGAAGGAAGAGTTGCTGGGCGTTTTGTCTGAAGAAGACGTGAACAAGTTGCAAAAATCGCCGCATCAGCCGATGTTTTGTTACTCGATGATGCGCAGGTGTTCGAGTAGGATTTACGTGACGTATAGACATTCCCAGAAGAGCGAGATGAGGGAGATGCACGAAACTATACGAGACGAAAGTGGAAGAAGCGAGTTGAGCAAATACTTACAAGGTTTAATCACGCAAGAAGGCGCGTTAGAACGTCTCCGAGCGACAAAGTTGCCGCAAATTTACGTCGCGCATTTGAGAACGTTTTTGATTTTGTATTGCTTTTCGATTCCGTTCGTATACGCGATGAATTGGGGTTGGGCGACAATTCCAGCGACTGCGATTGCCACGTTCGCGTTGATGGGCGTGGAAGGTGCGGCCATGGAATGCGAAATCCCTTTCGATGCGAACAGGGCGAACCATTTGCGCATGGATCAGTATTGCGAAACGATTGTGAATTCGTGCGCGTTGTTGGCGCAATGGGGCGGCGAAGAACAAGCGAAGAAAGAATTAAACGGCGGGAGAAGGGAAACGATCACCGAAGAAAGCATAGACGAAGAGTGCGAGCGAATGACTGTGGTGGCAGCAAACGAAGGAGACAATGGTGGCGTCGATCAATCGAAAGACACGACCTCAACGAGTCTCTACGAAACGACGCGAGAGGAGATGAACAGAAGATTGAGCATAAGCAAAGAACACGTCACCTTGGACGTTTTGAATACTAACGCGACGCCGACAGAGTTTACCCCAGCCGGCGCCGCTTTCGGTATAGAACGGACGGGGAGCGCTATGAGCGGCATCTCAATAACGCCTCAAAACGAGCTCACTTCGCAGAGTTTAGAAAACATCGCGGAGACGCTTAAAACCGGTTGATGTGTAAGAGATGTGTTTGAACGTTGTTATATAATTCTAGGCCACACATTATAGGTAGCACAGACGCTGCGTGATATAATGCTACTCTTAGTTACATAAATAGTTTCCTTCAATGTTTCCCTTTCTGGACGAATCCCCCGTACACCGTTTCGATCGAGTTTTCGTCGATGCTATAAAACACGCCCTTCTTTTCGTGTTCGTATTTCTTCAACTCGAACGCGATGACTCCACAATTGACGATTTTCTTCGATTTCGCGTCGTGTTTGCTCGCGCTCGGCAAAAAGAGTTTGAAAAACTCTTTGAAATATATAGAATGGCCGGTGGCGATGATCGCTTCGCACTCTTTCGGAACCGCGCTCGGACTCGTCGCCCAATGCGCAAATCTCAAACAATCCGTCGCGCCACGCCTCCCAATCCCCTTATTCCCGGCGTTCGACTCCACGTCAAACTTCACCGTTTCCTCTACGATCGTATTCAACGTCCCTTTATCCTTCGCCACGTTCGTAATTCCAGTGTACGGTACCGCGTCAAACGCCTCTCCCGCCAACGCGAACGCGTCCACGTTCCTCGCCATCTCTTGCAAAGCGTCGTTCACGAACAACTTTTCCTTCGTGCGTTCAAACCTATCCATAAACGCAATCGCCGCGGTATGAGCCGCGCGTCTTAAATTTGACGTCACGATGATTGATTTCTTGCTCAACTTCTCTCCCTTCGCCGCGTCCGCTCTCAACACGTCCACGTGTTTCGATCGCAGCGCCGCGACCTCCGCGTCTGTTAAAAACGGATCGTTCACTTTGTTCAAAAACTTCCTCAACTCCTCCACTTGCTCTAAACCGCGATCGCTCAAAGGCGCGTCCACGAAGAACGAGTTTCGCGCGTTAAACAAACACATCAATTCCATGACTAAACCTCTCGCCAAACGCAAAGGAAAACTGACTCCAAAACCTCTGTTGAAGACGTAATTCCACTGACTTTCCCCGTGCCTGAGGAAATAAATAGTTCTCGTCCCTTTCAGCGTTGATTGCGATTTGATCGTCTCCTCGTCGAAATCCATCTCTTTCTGTAACGCTTTCAGCCCTTTCTTCTCGTTGGAAAGGACTAAGTGCGAAACCGCGAGCACATATACGCGCGTTTTTTTTATAAGATTTTTCCCGAATTGGATTGGATGTACTCTTCTTAAAGAGACGAACAGGAACCCGACCGAAACGGCGACGAAAACCTTCGCAATCTTTTGCGCCTCCTCTGTTGCGTCGTCGTCGTGAAAGTAAAAGAACTTTTTCATCATCTGGTCGGTTACCGCTGAAAACATGACGAGATTTATTGCTCTGTGAGAGAGAGAATAAATAGAGAATATTCGAGAGTGGTTTTTGTACTTGAAAAGCGACCAATTAATTTTTCTTCATAAAACTCTCGCGATATCACACGAAAACACTTATTATCTACGAGACGACGAGAAAGAGAAAGAGAGTCGTGACCATAAAGAAGAAGAAGAAGAAGAAGAACAAAAGATGCCTCCTACTATAACAGTCCCTAAAAGTAAAGAAAAAGGAATCCGAGTGCGGCGATCGTCGATGGAGAAAACTATCTTTTGTGTCTTGATTGTGATTGTGATTTGGAGAGGGATCGCGGTGTCCGGATTGTTTTCTTCTGATTCTTCTTCGATGATGACGACGACGGGTCGTCAAAACGAGAACGACGATTTCGACATCGGGTCAGGAGGAGGATTTAAAAGGAGTGACGACGAGGACGAGGAAACCGAGGATTACGGCGGCGATGGTGCCGAGGAGAAGAAGGTTTCTGATGACATCAGTGGTGGGAGGAGTAGTAGTAGTAAGAGTAATAGTAATAGCGGTAGTAAAAGGAGTAGCGAGAGCAATAGCGAGAGTAACCCAACGAGAGGAGGAGGAGGAGGAAGAGGAGGAGGAAAAAGTGGTGGCACGAGTAGCAGAAGTAACGAGAAACGAGCGAGCGGGGGTACCGCGGCGAGGAGCAACAGTCGAACGCAAAAGATGGAAGACGACATCTTCGAGACGCTGCGAGACGATTCGCAGCCGCTCGTCACGCACAAGAGGTTATTTATAGTGAATAAACCGGTCAATCCTGAGGACCCGAAAGATTCTCGGACGAAGCCGGTTTTGCAACACTGGTTGGAATCAACGACAGGCGATACGAACGAGACGTTGATTTATCACTTTCCGAGAAGTTTGTTCGAACAGTTGCCGTTGGACGAACCAAAGTTCGAGTTTAAAACCTGTGCGGTGGTTGGGAATTCCGGAGTAACTTTGTTGAAAGAGTACGGGGAGGAAATCGATAACCACGACGCGGTCATACGGATTAACATGGCGCCTATTCGCGGGTTTGAGAAGTACGTCGGGAAACGCACGACCTTCGACGTGGTGAATTCGCACAACGTGAGAGAGATTTTACAAGGCGTGCGCAGATGGCGTCCGGCGAACGAAGGCGAAACTAAACTGGTCTTGTTTGAAACCGCCAGTCATTTTGCGAGATATCACCTCTGTCAACCGCTTTTGAAGAAATACGGCGCGGAAAATGCGATTTTACTCAACCCGTTGTTCTCCAATCGAGCGCATTCGCTCTGGATCAAACTGAAAGAACTTTTGGAAAAGACGAAAAACAGTCAATACAACCGCAAACCAATGAGTGGGTTCTTTGCCGTTTTATACGCGTTGCAAATGTGCGAAAAAGTCGATCTCTACGGTTTCGACGCCTACACGTCCAGGAAAAAATCCTACCGATACCACTATTTCGACAACGTCCAAGGCTTCACGGACGTCCACTCGTTCGATTTAGCCATCGAAGTGTTCAAGTTTATCGCCAAGAAAGGCACTAAAGGCGGGTTGACCATTAACGTTTAATTTTTAAAATTCTACTTTATCTTACTGCTTCTTCTTAAATCATCATCATCCGATTATTATATACTACGCGTCGTATCGTCCTCTTTTCGAGTTCAAGGTCGGTCTTAAACCCTAATCATCATTAAAAATTCCTAGAAAAATTCAAAAAAAAGCAGCCTCACAACGCGCAGATATATAAGCGCACTCATCATCGTTTACTCTTAGTAAGAGAGTCCACCAATATCCGTTTGATTTATTAAACTCTCTCTAAATCTAGCTATTAATACGCGCTCTTTTACGCGCAACGTATTATCATCATCATCATCATCTAGAGAGAGCGGCAGAAGAAAAAATCTCCAAAAATCCATCCCCGGGAATTTCAAAAATCGAGACGACAGATACGACTCATTAGAGATATATCGCCCCATCATGTTCAACGATTACTACTCCGTCTCGCAATTCCTCGCGGAATCTGAACCGGTGCAATTCGAAACAAGCAAACCGTTTTGCAATTTAGGTCAAGAGTTTGACCCGTCGTGCCCGTTCGACGATTTGCCCAAGGACAAGAAAATAACGATACCATTTTGGATGTGCAAAGAGTTTACAATGAAAGGGTTCGGGATACCGTTGAAGACGGTGGCGAGGACATTCCCGGAAAACACGCACGTCTGGTCGAGAATTAACGCGGAGCCGAAGATTGTGAACTTATCGGAGGAATATTCGGATATGTTCTTCGAGTTGGCGTCGATGTATGGGAAGTTGTTGATGGAAGCGGACGACGACGAGGAGGACAGCGATAGTGAAGATGACCACGAAGAGTACGAAGCGGGGAAGGCGTTGGTGCAGAAAGCGAAAGAGGCGTTTAAGAGCAGATTTAGTAAGATGATCATAGAAAGTCACACGGTTGGATCGAAAGAGCCGAGCTTCAAGGAGGAATATTTGACGAGGATGGAACGAGAGTTGTTTCGCATCGGCAGAGAGAGCTGCGAGGAGTTCACGAGATGGAAGTACCAAACGAGCGAACGCATGGAGGCGTGTACTGTGGTGCTGCAAGCGAGGAAAAGGAGTCAAATGAAGAGGAAAGTAGAGATGGGGGGAGGAAGAAACGGTTCCAACGGAGGCGTGTTGAGACCAAGGAACTTTTAAAAAAAAGTACGAGTATTAGTATTAGAGAGAGAGAGAGAGAGAGAGAGAGAGACAATTTTAATGTTATAAATAAGACGACGAATTTCTTCGTCGCTGATATATACAACGTGCGTGTAATTTTTCAACTACACTTCATATATATTTAAGTAAGTGACCACACACAGAATGTGGAAGGAAACAACTGAATACGCATCATCACGCATCCATCATTTTTTGAGTCCGCGAAAAAACAACATTCGCAAACTCTCGCACGAACGATTGCACGCGTTGAAGCTCTTGTTTCATCTCCTCTTGACTCGGACCAAAGCGATGAATGAACCGTAAAGATTGCACGATCAACGCGAAGATGACCAAGGAGAACAAGATCAAGCCGGCGATCCAGAAAAATTTATCGTAGGCTAACTTGGCGCCGAACGAGACGCCGCGGAGGAAACTTTGCGCTCGGTAAAGGAAACGTCGCAGTTTGGCCACGGCTCGTATGCGTGTGACGCTCCTATGCATGCGATTGTTCACGTTATTGGTCGTGAGATAGAAGAAGTTGCTGTTCGTCGCCGTCAAGTCGTGACAGAATGGGTCAAACATGTGGAAAAACTCGTTCTCGTCGAGGTTATGTTTCAACGCCTTTGCCAACGCTCGTAAATTCAGGACGCGTTTTCGTTGCGCCTTTCGATCGTTTTTTCTCTTGACTTTTAGCAACACGTCTCGAAGCGTGAGAGCTAATTTATGCGCGCCGAATGAATCGAGCTCTTCGTCCGTGAAAACAATGCGGACGCCCGAGACTGTCGGAATGCTCGTATTTTTTGCGTCTTCGGCGTCGTTCTTCGTACCATCGGCATCGCCACCGTTTTGTTGTTGCCGTTCTTCTTCTTTTTCTTCCTTTGAATACTCGTAGACGATACTCAAACACGTTTCGATTAAAATTCTCAATTTCCTTCTGTTCGCGCTGTCTTTGCCAATCTCTTCTTTTCTTATCGTCGCCGCCGAGATCGTTTCTCTCTCTTTCGAAAGCACCTCGCCAATCTTCTTCATCAGTCTTTTTTCTTTCACGCATTCCCAATTCATCCACTCCATTGGCGCGTACCCCAAAACGCGAACGATTGAAACTGAAATCAGTTTCGAAAACAACGCAAAGCGCGTCTTGGCGTCTCCGGTGCTCAACATCGACGGTCTGATTTCCAAAGCCGCGCCGGCAGATGGGATCGGATTGACGCATCGAACGAACCACCACAAAAGAGTGCTCGCAAACTGCTCCGGACGCGACCGAACTTCCTCGAAGGATGGTCTTTGCATGTTGTTCATCCCTCCTCCTCCTCTGCTTTTGAAACGCGTGAGCAATTGTTGGCGACGGAAGGAACTCGCGTTGCCGCCGTCGAACGCGAGGTCGTAATCTCTTTCGTTGTTGATCTCGTTGAGACGTTCGAGTTCTCCGTTATCTTCTAAAGACGATTTCCATCGAAAGACGACGTCTTTCAGCGGTAAGTTTCTCTCGCGCTCGTCTTCTGCGCTTTCATCAAGCGCGTGTGGTCTTTTACTTTTCATTGTTCCTTTCCTCGTTCGTCGGTGGCCCTTCTCCATTCCTGAAACGCAATCGTCGTGCGCGAAGCACGCGTGCGAGCCGAAGTATCCGCTCTTCTCCGCGAGCGTCGCCCACGCATAAAATGTCGCCTCGGCTTCGTCTACAGAGAGCAGCAACGAAGCTTTCGCTTCATCGGCGCTTCCAGCGAGGCGTTCAGTTAATGACGACCAAGGCGCGTCTATGCGTTCCGTGTAATCGCAAATCGGAAACGCTTCTTCTCTCATGTTCTCTTCTTCTTCTGTTCCTTCTTCTTCTTCTTCCGATACTACTTCTCCTCCCGCGTATCCTCCGATTTCTCCGTTTTCTCCTCCTCCTTCGTTATTGTTATTATTTCTATTATTCACGCTCGACTTCTGTATGACGACAACTTTCTCTGAATCCGCGCGTATGCGAATCAAGAACCTCCCGTCGACGGTTTCGCTCGCGGCGATAATTCGAGCGATAATTCCGTGTCTCGCGATGGTATTCCTTTTACGATGGTATTCTAAACTCGTAGTGTTATTTATATCGTAACGTAAACTCCTCTTTACCGATCCATCGTACGTCCTCGCGCACATCACAAACGACGGATTATAATGTTGCGTCAGCACCGTTTGCACCATCAAACGTAGTTTCGGTTCGAAGACGTTCAACATCAGCTCCGTCCCGGGCACGACCGCGTCCAAGACGAACAGCGGTAACCGCTTCCACTTCACTCCTTTTTCTTCATTTTCTTCTTCATTCTCGCCGCCGCCGCGTACTCCTCCTCCTCCCTCCTCCTCCTCCTCGCCGCTCGAAACTCGAGTTTCGCTTCTGCTTTTACTTCTTCTTATCATTTTCTTCTTCTTATCATTCATTCTCTTCGTTAAAAACTCCACCGCGTTCTCGACGACTTTGTTCACCCGCATCTCCTCGTTAAAGTCGAATATAAATTGACTTTTCCGACACGTCGGACAGCACGGATTCTTCGCCATCCATCGCATCAAACTCGTTTTCGAAAACGTGTGTCCGCAACGCAACGTCACCGGGTGTTCGAATATCTCCTGCGTGATTGGACAGTGGAACACGCCGTTTTCGCCGCTCAAGAGAAGATCTTCTTCTAGAAGGCGTTTCTTTTCATCATTTTCATCATCGTCGTCATCATCATTCTCTTCTTCGTTTACTACCGACGCTTCCCTGCGCATCACTTTTCCTTCCTCCTTCTCTTCTTTCCTCTTCTTTAAATATAACTTCTTCTTCTTCTTTCTCGCAAAAAAGCCTTCACCTTCTTTCTTCTTACGAGAGGAAAGAGAAGGAAGGAAACCCATGTGATACTAGTTTATAAATAAATGTGTCTTTTCCTTCCTCTGACTGATGAGTTTTCTGTGGTTTTTTCTTCTCGTCGTTTGTAGGAAAAATTCATCATCAGTTCCTCAGTTCCTTTTCATGCATCAACGACACATGTCAGACAGAAGAAGAGAGAAATTTTTGCGAACACTCGCTTAAAACTCAAAGAAAAGGCGAAAGAAGAGCAAAAATTTCAACGAATTTCAACAGACTTATCATAGTAATTGACCACAACTTTGAAGCAAAAAAGAAGGAAAAAGACCTTCACTCTCAAAGTCCTTATTATATTAATGCTTTCTCCGCATTATTCTCTCTTTGATAATATTAAGAAGAGACAAGAACTTAATAAGAACAAAGAATACACGAGTAATATGAGAGGGAACGCGGGGTTCAGAGTGCGACGGAAGAGTCGATCGGAAACGCCGTCTCCGCCTCCCTCGCCTTCGTTTTTGAATACTAATGCCGAAAGGACGATGCAAAACGAGACGAGAAAAGAAGATGATCTCAATCGCAACGAGGAGGATCAAAAAGTTGAACGACTCGTGCAGTGCGAAATCGCGCGTCGTAAAGAACTGAAGAGGAGAAGAAACGATATGCTGGACCTAAAATGCGTGGAGTGCGGGGCGACGGAAACGCCGCAGTGGAGGAAAGACGAATCCGGCGAGTCCGTGTGTAACGCGTGCGGGGTGAGAAACCTGAGAAGGAGACGCAAAAAGCAACGAGAGAAGCAGCGAGAAGAAGACAACCAACAACAAGAGGAAAAGAAAAAGTTAATTAAGGAAAAGAAACGGTTGGTGAAAATGGCCTTGTTCGGAGAGGCATCGACGTCGACGAGTGGTAGTAGCAGCTTTAGCGACGACGAGGATAGCGAAGAGACCGAGTACAGGAAAGAACAACGACGAGAATACTATCAACAGCTGCTTCTTTTGCGGCAGCAGGAACTAGAACGAGAACGAGAACGAGAACAACAACAACAACAACGCGCGTGGAGGGGGATGCTGCAGTTTCCATCGGTTATCAACGACATCGTCGAGGCGGTTCGATATACTTTTTCTTCGAGTACGAGCAACTGGAAAAACGAGGACCAGCGCGTTCGCGCGGCGGAAAAGTTGGCGAATTCGTTGTGCGAGATGGAGGAGGAGTTTTTACAAGAAGAGGGCGCAAACGACGATATCGCGGCGAAAGCAGCGCAACATCAACAAAGACAAGAAGAACCAGAAGAAGAAGTAGAAGTAGAAGATCAACAAAAAACAATCACCGGGAGCGACAATGAAGAAAATGAAAACAACTTCGTATCCAACGCCGTGCCGCCCAATCACATGTTGGGATACAATCACGCCATCCAAGAAATGATGAGGTCAGTTGTAGATCAATCAAATCGCCCGAGACCGTCGTCCTCGGCGAATGACGGAACCGTCGAGGAGGAGGAGGATTTGGAGGAGGACGCCAACAACGACGAGGGCTTTAGGATTCAAAACTTAGTCTCGAACAACTCTCCAAAGGGCCCGTCTTGGAAGGCGGCAAAACCGGATATCATCAATTCCATGGAGAAAGAGCGCATCGTTAAAGCCATTCGACAAAAATATTGGTCGAACAAGGATAAGGATGGTCTTTCGTCAGCACGACAACTTAGTAAAGAAGAGTGAAAAGTCATTTACTAGAGCCATTTAGTATTAGTATAGTTAAGGGAAAATTTGTTTTAAACTTTGTACACACCATGGTATTATTTTCAAATCAAACCTTGCGAGCGCAACTCGGCAAACGTTTTCGCGTTGTACACGTTCCCGTCCGCGTCTTCGCACTCTTGGTCTTGTTTGCGATCCCATTTCCCGACTTTCTTCTCTTCTAACGACCGGTGCAACCTTCTCGCCTCTTCAATCGTGGTGACTTCGTTGAACGCTTTGCTAAAAGGAATGTTCAAACATCGCATGCCGTGTTGATGGCGCCACTGCGTGAAGTGTTGTTCGTAGGCGCGTCTACCCCAGTACGAATAGTTGCCGCAGATTTCGCATTTAAACTCTACGTTCAATCCGTGCAGTTTATATAGCCAATACGGGATTGGTTTCCCGTCCCATCCCATCGGAAGTTTCAACGGGTTATAAATCTCTTTGTTCATCTCGTCTTCGTCCTCGTCTCCTTCGGAAAAAGCGAAATCGTCGTCCTCTTCGTGTTCTCGTTCGATTTCTTGGCGGGACATGGTGAGTTTCTTTTCCGCTTGCGATTTCGTGTTGTCTAAGGTTTTACGTAAAGCGCCCGCGAATAAGAGTTTTAATCGATATTCGAGTCTGGCGATGTGTTTGGCCTTTTCTTTTTGCGTTTTGCTTCGATCCTCGGCTTTTTCGTCTTTTTTATCTGCGCCGCCGCCTACGACCACGCCTTTGCGAATGTACTTGGACGGGATGGTCGCGTCGTCGTCTTTCCCTCCTTTCGCCGCCGATACCAATTTTATAACTTGGAACAAACGCTCGCACCGCTCGTCCGGCGTGCCTCCCGTTTTCAAACCGGCTTTGTTTAGCGCGTCTTTAATCTCCTCGTCATTCATGGAACTTTTCAACGCTTTCGATGACGACGCGTTTTTACCTTTCGCGATGCCTTTGATCGCGGCCAAATCTAATTTGACGGTACCAGTGGTAGAAGCGACGACGCCTTTATCTTCCCACCCTTTCAAAGCTCCTCGTTCGAACAGCTTTTCAAACTCTCCGTCGATTTCCTCTTTCACGAGCACGTCGCGGGCAAATTGCAAAGGACTCGCGCGTTCTAAAAAGTCGACGAGATATTCGCACAACTCTTCGCAGAAAGAGACGTACGCTTTGGAGAATTTCTTCGATCGATCGAGGTTGGCTGTTTTTTCAGCGTCGAACAAGTTTGGCAGCTCGTGGAGAAACGCGACGTATTCGAGCGGTTTACGTCTCGTCTCTTCGTCTTCGTCGTCGCCTTCCTCCTCCTCCTTCTCTTCGTCTTCTCCATCCGAAGGTTTTTTCCCCGACTTTTGCCGCTGCTCCATCTTTCTCTTCTTGGACGCGTTCTTCTTCACCTCCTCGGTGTAACTCACTCCGAACGTTCTCGCGACGTCCGCGACAAACGCGTGATGAAATCTCACTAAATCCAAATATCTGCCCTGATGTTCCTCTCCCGAAAAATCCACTCCGTCCGGCAACTTCTCCGCGTTCGGATCTAACCTCGCGTCGTCCTCTTCTATCTCTTCTTTCCCGTTACTCTTCGCGGTTAGCTTTTTCCTCAACCGTTCTTTATTCGCGGCGATCCTTTGCTGCTCTTCCAACTGTTCTCTCATCGCATCCGTATCGTCGTTAGCGTTCGTCGTCGTCTGCATCGTCGCCGCGCCGCCGCCGCTCTCATTATTACGACTCTGTAATCTCATCTTCTCTTCTTTCATTGCTCGGTAAAACGTTTCGAACGGTTTCTCCCCAATGCCGCCAGAGCGTTCGATTTCCTCTTTTCGGCTTCCGTCGAGGTCTTCATAGTACGCTTTCTGTTGTTTTTAGTTCGTGTTTGTTCATAAGAGAAAAGGTCAGTCGTTTTCAATCTCACGCGCGCGTTGTTCTCTCCTTTAGAAGAACACAGCATACATCTGACGACGACGACGACGACGCGTAAAACAACGCAACAGAGAGGAGTATTTGTCGTCTTAAAGAATACGAAAAAGAAGTAAGAGAGATTAAGAACGAGAGAAAAAGAGGCGCACCAATTTCCGCGCGTTCGTTCGCATTCGATCGAGCATTCCTCTCACTCGGTGCGATTGCGCGAGCCGTTTCTTGTGCGAAAAATCCACCCCTTTCCTGGAAAACTCTCTCGATACAACAAGTTCCAGAGATTCGTTCTCGAGGTGCATCGCTCGCGCGTTTTCTAGGTGCGCTAAGGACATTATACCGCGTGTTTTTGTGTGCGTTACGTGCGTCTTTAAATGAAGTAAGCGGGGGAAAGTTTGCTTCATTAGTCTCAGCGCGGAAAGGAAAACATGACGACGGCAAGGACGACGACGAGGTATTCTCATCTCTCCCTCGCGAGAAAGGGCTTGAAACAAAAGAGCGCTTCACGTCCGCGTCGCGATCGTTCGAATACAAAGCCTTCTCTCGAAGGAGTAAAAGTATCGCGCAGTTCTTCTCATCATCATCCTGATGAAACGACGGGGAAAAGCAACACCAACGACCAAAGACGACGAGTGCTGTTTTTAGGGATGACGACTGTGGTGTTCTTATCCGCAGAAAAAGCGAAAGCGTTTACCGTCGGCGGAGAGAATTTACCATCCGGGTCCACGTTTCCATCGTCGAATGAAAGTTTCTTTAACGATGAAGATGAAGAAGAAGAACGATACACGACAAAAGATTTGGTGTTGGACTTTGTCTCACCAATAGTGGCGTTGCGCGTGGTGAATATCGCGTTCAACGGAGGAATGGGAGGGAGCCCGAAATGGCTGGATTATTTGTGCGTAGCAAGTGTTGGTGTCGTGTTGTGGGTGTTTGCGACGGATTATAGCGGGTTAGATGCCGCGCTGCATTGATGTGATTATTATTAGTAGTACTCTATTTAACGCGAACGCGGTGTCTCGTCCGTATTCGATTCGTCTCTCTCTCGATTGGAAGAAGGGTTTATTATCATAGTAAACTCTTTTCGATCATCGATGATGCTTCTTCCTCCTCTTCTTCTTTTTCTTTCGCGCGGATTTTTCTCATCTCGTCGTAACTTTCGTATTGTTTCACGATGTTCAAATACTCCTCGCGAGTCGGCTCGACGTTTCGCACGTTTTCGATGAAGAAGTCCCAGTCTTGATTGCTGAAGGATTCCGCGAGTTTCGGGTACAGATGTTCGCGACGGAATCGGTCGATGTCGTTTTTTGTCTCCTCGCTAATAGTCAACGAACGAAGTTTTCCTTTTTCCGTCTCTTTGTCATCTTCCTCTTCGCTCTCCTCCTCCTCCTCCGCTTTTGCCGCTCGAGTTTTTTCTTCGTGATTCGTTTTGCGGAAACTCATAAACTCAGCGCCGGTTAGAAATAAAGTCAACGGTGGTGCCATCGGGGTAACCACTCGACACGGGCGACACAAACTCGCTTTGATAAAACTCAGCGGCATCGTCGGCGTTTCTTCGCTATCCAACGCGACCAACACCGCGGTGGCAATCATCTTGCGGATTTGGTGCAACATGAAACTTTCGCCGTAGACTTTAACCCGAACGAACGGGTACGACTCGAATCCTTCTATGATTTCCGGTTCTTTCGAACACGTAAATTCGTGTATTCGTCGATAGTGCATGACGTGCACGAGATCGTCGACGTCTTTTTCCAACAGCCAATACGTGTGTTTGCCGCTCGTCTCGATGCGCTTAGGTAATGCTTTTTCTTTTTCTTCTTCTTCTAATTCTTGTTCTTCAGACGACGACGTCTCTCCTAACCCGTCGTCGTCCTCGGTCAACGCGTTCTTTTTGTTTCGATTACCTCTGCCGCCTTTTCGATTTTTATCGTTCCCTTTTCCGGCGCCGTACAACCCTCTCTTGGTGTAGTTATGAAACGGATGCGAGCCTTCGAAGGTCTTCAACGCCTCTCGAAACATCTCGAGTTCGCCGTTTTTATCATCTCGCAAACACTTCAGAGGGAGTAAATACTCGTACGTTCTCGAAATCGCCGCGCGTCTGGCATCGAACGATTTCGTCGCCTTGAAGCACGCGAACGCTTTCACCGTATCCGTCGGTAAGTGTCGGTTGATTTTCTCCACTATCAACGCTTTCGCCTCCGCGTCGTCTTCTTCTTCTTCTTCTTCACTCCTTTTACTACTTCTATTACGACTACTACTCTTTCTCTCGTCCTCCTCATCCTTTGTCTCCTCTTCACCAACAACTTCTTTTCCTCCTCCGTACGCTCTCACCGGCGCTTCCATCCTCAGCCCGACCACGGTAAACAAACTCGACACGCCTTTATCCGTCCTCGAACTCCTGGACCATTTCAAGCGAGATAACCCTTTCGATCGATAATTCGAGAATAAAATCCCTCCGGCTTTATATATCGCGTCTTCGATGACGTCATCTACCGTGCTTCCTCTCGGGAGCATCACGTTCTGCGTGTTCCCTTTAAACGTATCGCCCACGTACGCCAAGACTAAAGCTATTGGGATTTTTTTCCTCGGGAGTTCAAATTTTGTTGCATCTTCGTCATCCGTTGGTGATGGCATAAAATCATCCGGACAGAGCACGTGCGACGGGTGCACGTTTTTGTTGTCTGTCTCGTTCAACAGAGAGATGCCTCTGATCGTTCTCTGTTGCTCGCGCTGAAAAGATGACGATGAGTTTGCGACGATGCAATTCCGCCGCCTTATCTGTTTTTGCGGGGAAAAGAAACGAGTGAAAGTATTCCTATTCCCGCTCGTGCTGCTCCCGCAAAACACCTGAACCATGGCTCTTTTGAGTATCCTTTGCGTCGTCGTTTCTTTATGAGTAGTGATGAGAGTACTGATGCCTTTTCCGCTGGTAAAACTGATGTTGCGCATGTGTTAATGTGTTACTTTTTTATGCTGTTGTTATACAGTTGGTAGAACAAAAATTATTAAAAAGCGGTTTCATCGTCGTCCAACATTTTCATCGAGTTGGTGGTGGTGTTGCTGTCGTCATTATTCGGTCTTGCGACGATTTCGACATTCTCCGGATGATGATGATGTTGTTCTTCTTTTTCTTCTTGGTCTTCATTTTTTGTTGGTTTCGTGCGTTGCGACGCCAAGACCATCCAGACGGCGTCTCCGGCGATGATCCCGTTTTCGTCAATCGGGCACACCAAATGTTCGCCCGATTGGACGTTGTAATCGGTGATTTTACAAAGCAGCCAATCCGTTGTCGATTTTGTTGCTTCTTTTAAAGCTCCTTCTTCTTCTTCTTCTCCTTCTTCTTCTTCAAAGACCGCGTATCCGTTTTTGAACACAAACTGACTTCCTCGATGGCAATTCAAATCCAACTCTAACGTTTTACCGATAACGACGCCGCCCCACTGGTCTCCTTGAGTAATCAACCATTTCAACAGCGGCATCTTCTCGTTTCCGTATTTGCGTTTGAGTTTTGTAGAGGAAAGATTCGATTCTTTGCAGTCTTGCCATCCTCGAGGATTGTACGCGACGTTTTTACGCCATCGACGCTGCGCGTTGGCCGATAAAAGCTTGTTGAATTTTCTTTCAAAATCCGAGCCTTTCATCGCGTGCCATTTCGTTTTCTTGCTATCAGTATCTAATCTCTTCCGTTTCTTCCCTGACGTCGTCGGTGGTTTGAAGACGATGTACTCTTCGTGCCTTCTCGCGCCGATTTCCAAATACCCTTCGACGCCGCCAACCTCCACCGGCACGCGCAACGGCGTGATGCCGTGTAAATCCTTGTGGGACATATCCGTCGGCGGCACGTACTGTTGACTCCGTTCCGTCCATAACTCGACTTCTTCTTCAAGTTGATCTTCCACGTATAAAACTTTCACTTTCTTCGTTTCCTCGTCAAAGCTTAAAACGTCCGCGACGTACCAGACTTTATCCAAAGGCCAGTAGATTTTAATCTTTTGATTGACTAACCCGCGGAGGAGTTTGATATCGGCGTCATTCAAGGTTACTCTCTTCTCTTCTTCAACAGAAGCTTCAGGGTGCTCTGTACATTTTTCAGCGTTCACTTCTCCATCCGCGGTATCGGTCGGGACTACTTCTTCCTTCTTTGAATCGACGCCGCCGCTGAACGCGATGGTTTTCCAAAAGCCATTCCTCGATCCTCCCGTCGTCTGAATCGTCGTCGTCGTTTTCCCCCGGGCTTCGTTATCAAGCTTCTTTGTTTCCACGTTACGCAAAGCCTCCAACTTCTGCATCTCTTCTTTCTCCTTCTCTTTCTCCTTCTCTTTCTCCTTCTTCTCCATCTCCCTTTGCTCTCGTCGAATCTCCATCTCCGCCAACCTCTCCGCCTCTCTCAAAGCTTTTTGCATCGCAAACTGTTTCCTCCTCTCCTCTTTAATTCTCTCTGATTCTTGATTCCCGCACGGCACCCACTGCGTTCTGCACCCTTTCTTGTGCGGTTTATATCTCAACTCGACTCTTTCGTTCCGAATGTCAATCTCTTCCTCGACGCCGTCTTCGGAGTAACAAATTTTCGTTGTTTTTTTACCGCTCTTCTTATAATCTTCGGCTTGAACGACCTTAGCTTCGTACCACTCCTTATCGTCTGGCCAAAACACTCGAATGGTGTCGCCTTCTTTCACCTTGATGTTTTTCATCTTTTCGAGTTTGATGATTTGCGATTTGTCGGTGAGAATTTTAGCGGATGCGTTTACGCCGGTTGCCGCGTTGGTCAGTTTCTTGAACGCGCCGTTCGCGGTCGTGTCGTCGTCGTTCGCTCCTCCGCCGCCACCACCGCCACCGCCGCCACCACTTGCTATCGCTACGTGTCCAACGATGCCTCCCATCTCTTGAATAATCGTCGCCTGTTCCGCGGCGATGAGTTGTAAAAACAACCGCTTATTCGAGAGAAACTTCGTCGTTCGATAATTACCGTCTGCGGAGATCTCCCCGGTATTCACGTTCAGAAATCCTAACCGTGCCAAGGAATCCGCCGCCATTTCGCGAACGGTTTCGTCTGAATCGCCGTGTAACATCCTCGCCATCTCGGTTCTTCGCGTATTCGCGGCACCTCTCACGTACCCTAAACACTCGATCGCTTTCGCCCTCACGCCGGCGTCCGGATCGCGCATCAACTCGCCCACGCACTCGGCGGTTTGAAACAACTTCAAATCGTCCGACCCGTCTGTTTTCGGCTCGCACTGCTTCCCTTGCCACGATTTCTTCAACGTTTCGCAGAGTTGCTCGCGAATTTCGCAAATTTCGTCGTGCGCGTTGAACAAAATCAACTGCGTGTAATACGGCCTCGAATGAAACCCGAGTTTCGCGAACGCTTTCAGAGCGGCTAAGCGTACCGACCAGTGGCGTTTGTCTGTGCACGCTTTCGCTAATAAGACGAAGTCTTCCTTTTTCCGCGCGCAGTGTGCTAAGTATTCACACCCGGCGGATTTAATCCACGCCGGAACGTGATGGCCGCTTTGTAACGTTTTCTTGCCCACCAAGGCGGTCACGGCGTTGAAATCCACGCGATCAAAGACGTCTACTACTTTTTTGCTACTATAAATGCTATTATCATTATTACCTTCCTCTCCGATGATGATCGTTTTCGAGTACATCTTCAGTTCCATCTCTTCGACTCCAGTTCGTCGTCCTTGGCCTAAGAAATTCGCGACGACGATATCGTTGTTGTCCCCCCCCGCGTTACCGTCCGCCTTTTCAGCGCCAACCCCTACGCCGCCTCCACCACCACCACCACCCACTAATAATCCATACTTCCGTCTTTTTTGCTCCAACAACTTGGGCATTAAAAACGTCAACACTCTCAAACTCCCGCCGCACGCCAACGTCCCTTGACTGTCCCCAACCGACGTCCCTTTTTCCACGTACCTCAACAAACTCTGAATATCTTCAATCGTAAAAAAGGAAGTCCCGTCGTCGTCTAAATCGTTATCTACATCGTCGCCGTTTTCTAAACCACCGTTCTTCTTCTTATCAGTCTCATTCTTAGTAGTAGTAGTAGTATTGTTTTTCTTCTTTTTCTTCTGTTTCTTCTTCTTCGCCAGCGAGGAGAGACAGGCGACCGAAGCGGTGTACAACTCTCTGTTCATATCTTTCGTCGTCTTCGCGTCGTTCGTCGCGCCGGGGCCTCCTGAATCTTCGACGATGTATAACTTCCCGATGCAAAACTTAACCACTTCATTGGTCAACTTTCCAAACAACACTCTTTCTTCGTTTTCCTTTTCCTCCTCTAAATCCTCCTCTTCGTCTTCTTCTTCAAAGAAGACGTTGATTTTCCCGCACGCGTCGAGCGCGAAAAGGACTCGTTTTAACAGTTGTTCTTTACTGAAATTACTCGTAGTACTCTCGTCGTCGTCAAGAAGAATCCTCATCCATTCTCGTATTGGGTGCACGCACATTTGCTCGTAGATGATGATGATGCTGTTATTCTTCTTCTCGTTATTCTCGCTTTTATTCGTAGTACTTCTCTCGTTCATCCTTTGCAAAAGTGCGAAACACTTCGCGCGAATCAACGTTGAATTCGACGCATCCAACACCTCCGATGTCAACGCCTCTGACATCATCATCATCTCTTCTTCTTTGTTTTCTTCTTCAAACAGCAGCATTAACTCGTCCAACGCTTCCACGCGTGAATCGTCGTCCACGCGAGGTTTCGAGAACGCGATGTGTTTCATTTGAGAAGAATAAGAGTTTATGTTGGTAGTCATCTGAGCAGACACGTGATGGATTTTAATTGAGAGATTTTCGTCTCTCTCGTTTTTTTTTTTTCGTCTCTTGTGTGTTTTGAGAAAAAAGTCAAAATTTTAGTCAATCAGGCGCAAGTCTTTTCTTCAAAAACGTCTCAATTTTTTTTTTTCCATTTTTCGCGCTCGTAAAGACTAAATACGCGAGAGAAAGAACCTCTCTTCTTCTTTCTCTGCGAGAGACGCAAAGAACGACTTTGACATGAGTCGAAGAAGAAAGAATCCACATCCGAAAAGAGCGGTGAACGCGAGGACGGTTTTGAAGGTACGCGAGAAAGAAGAACCAAATTTGGTGTTGTGCTCGAGGATTCCTGACGAGGAGGAGGATGATCTCGAGGTGAATCATCATCAGATACAAAAAGAAGAAACGACTTTTAATAAGAAAGGAGCGAAGAGGAAGAGAGCGCAACACGAGTGCGATGTTTGCGGGAAGGTGTTTGATAGACGATCACTTTTGGATCGGCACAAGCGTATTCACACGAACGAGAAACCGTACGAGTGCGATGTGTGCGAGAAACGTTTTACTCAATCTAGTAGTTTGAAAACGCACATGCGTATTCACACGAAGGAGAAGCCGTATGAATGCGATGTTTGTGATGAAGCTTTTCGTCAACTTGGTCATTTGCAAAGCCACATGCGTATTCACACGAACGAGAAACCGTACGAGTGCGATGTGTGCGAGATGAAGTTTCGTCAATCTGGTACTTTGAAAAAGCACATGCGTTGCTGCCACTAGCTCTTGTTAATATACTCCCTCACATAGCGCACATACACACGCAAACACAAACACACACACAAACACATATCATCCCAGCGAAAAAGAAGTACCCACACGACGCCATAATCATCGCGCGTTCCAACAACACGGAGAGTATGGAGAGAATGCGATGGATTGAGCGAAGGCGAAAGAATACTCTATTCAATATCTTTCCCGCTCGGAAACTTCTTTTTACTTCGTAAATTAGGGTTTAGGTGTTCTTATGGAAAAGGGATGAGAGATTTTTCCTCATTACTCCGCTCTTAAAGGTGTTGACACGCACTGCTCTTCTTCGAATAAGAGAGAGAAGTAGTGTTGCGATTAACAGCGTTTACTAAGAACACGACAGAGCGCGAGTAAACGCGCTTAAAAATGAGCAGCAATAGCAATAATTTCATCACGCGTTTCATCCATTCTCTGATGGAAAACGGAAACGACCGAAGAGATCAAGCGGAAAAACATTTAAAAGACACGTTAGAAAAATCGAAAGAAATGATCGAAAACTGGCATCAACCGACGAAAACGAGAGGATTTTGGAGACGAGATGTGAATCAAGGGACGTACGTGACGAGTCAAGAGCCGCAGTTACGAGGGGGGGTCGGGAGGAGAACCAATTGGGGATGAGTTTTATACCAGTCGGTGTACTCCTAGGAACAGGCCTTTTGGGAGGACTTTGGCGTACGACTTTGACCATTACGTTGTGTATATTTAGAATAGAGCACTATTAAAACCTTATTACTACCGTGCGTACTACTACCACTTTTAGTCTACTAAAAGCTCTCTTCAAAGTGGTGGTGGTTTTCTTGCGCGTAAAGAGAGACGCATCCCGGACGTTTCCGCGCGACGGCGAAGAGGTTGCCGTGCGAAGCGCAGAGGAAGTTTCCTTGGAAAGCCTTCTTTTTATGACGTTTATTCGTTTTACCGTCGTCGTTTACGTCTTCCTCGTCGAACGCGTGTCGCTTCGTAAACGTCAAGCCTTCGTACGCGTGTGTCGCTTCGTTCGCGTGGCCGAAAGCTTCAAAGACGCCTAAGCGGCCGGCGTTGGTGACGACGACGTTGACCGTGGTGTTTCTTTTCGAAGCCGCCTTTATCATCTTTACGTCGTATTCGTCGTCCTCCTCTTCTTCGTCCTCCTCTTCTTCGTCTTCTTCGTCGTCTTCCTCGACGAAGACGTCTGGGCACACCGCGACGGCCGAGACGATGTCACTTCCGTTATTCGCCTTATTAAGACTTTCCCACGACGCGTTTGGACCGACGACGAGTTCTTTGTTGTACGCGCACGCGAACGTGGCTACGGAAGATGGAGACGACGAGTCGGAGGACGAACTAATCTTTCGAAAGTTGCCAAAGAAGAAAATCGGACCACCACCACCCGTCGACGTCGCGTCCGCGCTCTTCGTAAAAGTGCTCTTCTTCTTCTTCATTTTCGAGTTCGAAGCGTTCGGGCGGCTCGGCGTGGACTTTTGTCCTCTTTGTTTCATCATCTTCTTGTTGTTGTCCAAAACGCGCAATCCATCTCTTTCAATCTCGTACTCCGTGCAATAATAGCTGAAAACAACGCGCGTCGTCGAAGCGTCCCAAACGACGACGTGTTTCTTATCGAACACGCACGCTAAGACGTTGCCGTCCTTGGAAAATGACAACGAGGTAATCTCGCACTCTCGAGAGACGCAGTGCGACTTGTACGTCGGGATCTCGAAGTCTTTACAATGCGTGACCGATTTGGCGCATATTTTCGCCGTCGAAAACTTCGTTTTGTTTTTGCTCTTTGATTTCTTCTTTGAGGAGGAGGAGGACATTTTCTTCTCGTCGTCGTCGTTTACGTCGTCATCAAAGTCCTCATTATTCTCGCACGACCACGTCCACAGTCGGCACTTCCCTTCCGCGCCGACTCCGGCTAATCGAAACACGGTTTCGTCGTATTCCTCGCTAAACGCCGACGCGAACTTTCGCGGACGAACTTTCCCAGCCATCCCGGGCGATTGAAGTTCGAAATACGTCTGTTTCTTCGTCGTCTTTTGATTCTTCTTGGTATCCGCCATGGAGTTACCGAAACTATCCCTCGGCGTCTTACTTCGTCGTCGACCGCTCGAGCGTCGTTTTTGGCTTTGATTACTTTTCTTTTCTGACCCGAGAGAGGAATCCTTCTTGTGAACACTTTCCTCCTCGTTCACGTCCACCGGGTCGTGCACGTATACTCCCGATTTCCTGGGAAACCGCCTTCGGCGTTCCGCGGAGTTCATCCCATACAAATAAGTATCTTCGTCGTCTGAATCGTCTGAATAATCGTCTGAATCGCTGCTGTTGTTGCTCCCGTGCGTGCGTTCCGTCTCGTCCATCATCGAAAGCAGAGAGGATTTCTTGTACGAGGACGTGAACACGAGCCCGTTCGGCGCGATGGAAAACGCCCACCGTTTCATCGTCTTACCGCCACCATTTCCACCACCGCCCTTGGACGACGACGACGTTCTTCCGTCCCGCGCGCTCGGTTTACCGATCAAAACCGTCCCTTTAAACGAAAAACGTGACATTTTCTTGCTATCGTCACTACCGCTACGCTCGCGTCTACTACTACTACTACTACTACAGTTGTCTGTTTCAATCTTCCACACCGAAATTTCCGTCGCGTCTCGAATCTCGTGGTCAATCTCATACGCCAAATAATGGTCGTGGTTCTTCACCGCCGTCTTTGGCGTCGTCGTCTGAATCGTTTGAATCGTCGTCCTCGCCGCGACGTGTCGATAAGAAAAACTCTCGTCTCGCAATACTTGCACCTCCAGTACGGGCGCCGTCCGCGAGGCGTCTCGCGGGTCGATTAAGTGTTTCGCGCGGAATATTTCTCTCAGCGGGAGTACGCGATCCTTTTCATCTGCTTCCTTTTCATCTTTGTCTTCTTTTTCTTCATCATCGTCGTCGCAAACGTGCATGCCAGACGGCGCGGGGACGGTCTCTCGAATCGGCGTAAAAGTCTCCGCGACGGCGACGACTCCATTTTTACCGTCTTCAAAATCTTGTTCTTCCGTGTGTCGATCGCCAAACTGGAAATCGACTTTTCCGCGTCCTCGTTTCTTCGTCGATGTCTTATTGTTCTCATCATCATCATCGCGCTCCTCGGTGATGTTGTTGTCGTTGTTGTTTACATTGTCTATCGCCAAAGTATCCGCGACTCGAATGGTTTCTCCGTACGCGTTCACGTTGACCAAATTTTCCTCCTTCTTCTTCAGAATATCGAATGTTTCCTCCTCCTCGTCGTCGTCGTCGTACTCCGTAAACTCCTTTGTCTTCTTCTTTTCGTTGGTCGAGTTAAACGCAATCTTCTGCGCCTCTCGAAACTCCGCCGTCGGCGATAACGAGCGGCCTTTAAACTCCTCCGAGTCTTCCTCTTCGTCTTCCTCCGTCGCGTTCTTCTGCGTTTCCATCAACGGCGACCTCATTCTTTGACGATGCTGATGATGACGATGAGAGGACGAATACGACTTCTTCGTCGCATCCAGACTCCTCGTTGTTTTTTGAGCTTTCGCGGGCGTCGTCAACTGCGTGTTCGTCACCACCATCGTCTCTTCTTCTTCTTCTTCTTCTCGTTCAGTATCATCATTTTCATCATC
>ENA-OWPI01000316-OWPI01000316.1-marine-metagenome-genome-assembly--contig:-NODE-316-length-72428-cov-32.674421_pt1 | contig 72428 bp, 68 predicted proteins | sample MGYA00238138_ERZ651775 | MGnify/ENA primary metagenome ERZ651775 (study PRJEB26906, sample SAMN06265043) | marine metagenome | isolation source: Helgoland LTER site | place: Germany:Helgoland, sampling...
AGGTCGTTGCCTTTTTTTGAATCCCGAATACAGCAATGTGTTCGGGATTTTTTTTGCCCTATTCCCAAGGGAATATTAGGTATAGTCACATTTGCAATAAAAAAAAAAGGGAACCCAACGGGTTCCCTTTTTTTGAAGTTGTTTTTAGTAATAAATAGGGTCAATCTTCTAAAACGGAATTATAATCTTCGAAAAAAGATTCGAATTGGTTCATGGATAGGGACAAGAATTCCATAGTTTGCTGCCATGTATTCTTATTGTTTATAGATACGCCCTCTAGTAGCACAAATACCCTTGAAATATCTTTGTCTTGATCTATATAATAAATCTCTTCAAACAGGGCATTTGGAAGGTAATTTTCTAACAATACGGCTTGAAGTGATTGTATTTTCTCCCATAATTCTAGGCGTCTTTCTATAGTGTCGTCTATATCTAAGCAGACCATTGCACTCTTTTTGTCAAAGTGGAATTTAAATTCTAAGCCTTTTATTTTTGTATTGTAAAGCGTCCATTTTCTAGGAAACGATTTTCCAAACGAGGTCCAAAAAAGCTGCCTTAATGCCTTAACTTCTACTTTGCTGTACATATTTAAAGAAAATAAGCGGTGGTTATCCCAAGAACAATGACCAATATCTTTCTTAGATTAAAGGAATGTCCCTCTGAGCTTTCGAATAGGATTACAGTGGCAATATGCAAAAGTACTCCTGTTACCAAAGCACTGAGTGCGCTTGACCATAGTGGTGGTAATGGGTATGAACTGTAAAATAGACTTCCCAATGGAGTCATTATGGAGAATAAGGTCATTACCAATAAGGCTTGGTAAAATTTAATGTTTGTTTTGAGTATAAAAATACTCAATATGACTGCAATTGTAATTTTGTGAATTACAATTCCATAAAGTAAGTGATGGTGATTGACAACAGGTATGCCCTCTAAAAAAGCATGTATGGATAAACTCACAAAAAGCATCCACGGAATTTTAGTGCTTTTTGTGTCTAAATGTACATGTCCGTGTTCTGCTCCTTTAGAAAAAAATTCTAGGACTATTTGCAATAATATCCCCAATAAAATAAACAGGCCCATTTGCTTTGGATCTTGGTGTTCGTACAATTCTGGGAATAACTCAAAAATGAGCACTGATAATAGGAAAGCACCACTAAAGGCTAAAAATAATTTTAGTAGTTGTTTGCTTTTTGGCTGAAAGAGGAATACCCCAAAAAAGCTAAGAATTACTGCGAAAATAGGAAGGGCGTAAATCATTTTGTAAGGTGACCATGTATATGCACAGTCTTTGGATAGGTTTGGTATAAAATTAATGTATTTTTGTGGCTTAATCCAACGGAATGCAAGACAAAAATTTTAAGATGGTTGCTAAAACCCTTTTTGGGTTTGAAGATATATTGGCTAAAGAACTTCGTGATTTAGGGGCCTTAAATGTAGAAACTGCCATAAGAAGCGTCTATTTTGAAGGAGATACTGGTTTTATGTATAAAGCCAATTTATGTTTGAGAACAGCTACAAAAATAATTAAGCCTATAGCTACTTTTAAAGCCACAAATGAAGACAGTTTATACAGACAAGTAGCTCAAATGGATTGGACATCTCTGTTGGACTTAGATACTACATTTGCCATTGACACTACTGTTAATTCTGAGTATTTCACCCATTCTTTATACGTGTCTCAAAAGGTGAAAGACGCCATTGTAGACACTTTTAGAGAAGCTACTGGAGAAAGACCCAATGTAGACGTAAAACATCCGGATATTAAATTAAATGTACATATCCAAAATGAACAATGTACTATCTCATTAGATTCTTCTGGCCGTTCTCTTCATATTAGGGGATACAAGACGGCCACAAATATTGCTCCTATTAATGAGGTTTTGGCAGCAGGAATTTTACTATTGAGTGGTTGGGAAGGACAATCTGATTTTTTGGATCCTATGTGTGGTAGTGGTACCCTTCTTATTGAAGCGGCTATGATTGCTTGTAATATTCCACCCAATATCAATAGAAAGGAGTTTGCTTTTGAAAAATGGACAGATTTTGATTCAGATTTATTTCAGACCATTATAGGGTCTTCCTTAAAAAAAACCAAAGATTTTCCATTTAAGATTATTGGTTATGACAAGGCGCCTTCTGCCATTAGAAAAGCACAAGACAATATAAGAGAGGCCCAATTAGAAGAATTTATTAGTGTGGAAAAAAAATCTTTTTTCAGTTCGGAAAAAGAAATGCCAGATCATTCACTTCATATGGTATTTAACCCTCCTTACGGGGAGCGTTTAGATGTGGATATGAAAGATTTCTATGAGAATATAGGGAATACACTCAAGAAAAATTATCCTGGCACACAAGCCTGGTTTATAACCTCTAATTTAGAAGCCCTTAAATATGTTGGATTAAAGCCCTCTAGAAAAATAAAGGTTTTTAATTCGCAGTTAGAATCTAGATTGGTTAAGTACGAGATGTATGCTGGTAGTAAACGGGCAAAATTTAATCCTTCTTTTACCTAGTCTATGAAAGCAAAAGCACTGTTGTATAATTTTATAGGGTTTACTTTTTTCTTTTTAATATTGAGATATTTATCAGTATTTGTGTTAGCAGAAGCACCTATTTATATGGTAGTTATTGCTGCTATTTTCGCTAATTTTTTAAGCCCTAAATTCGGTGTTGTGGAGACCGAAAACGGAAAAAAAATGATGATGAAATGGATTTTCGTTAAAGGCCTTAGAGAAATAAAATAGAGATGGGTTAAATTATGGCAGAAGAAATGATCAGAGGCAAAGATGTGTTTAAAGGTTGTCTCTTTACCTTTATAGCCATTTTCATAGTCATGGCTATTGCCACGGCTTTAGCCTTATTTTATCTCTTTTATTAAAGGCTCACGAACGCATCTGATGGCCTTTAAAAAAAACTTTATACAATTAAATTATAAGGATTGTTTTGAAGACTTTTTTTCTTCTTTATCTGAAGCCCTTTGTGCTTTTTTGATGCTTTTTTCTTCTGAAGCTGTTTGTAGTCTTTTCTTTTTAGCTTCTTCTGATTCTTTGTAAACTTTGGGTTTTTTGAAAATTGGAATTAAATAACTGATGCTGTAATTGTAACCTACCCCAAATTTGCTTTCTTCTGTTACAGCATTAAAGCCTGGCACCCAATTGTTCGGAAAGTTTGTGTTGTTGTCATGACTCAGTAAATAACCTCCTCTAACACTGGCGTTCAAAAAAATATTAGCAAATAATTCTACCTTGGCGCCAAAGACCACTTCCAGCCACATAGCACTTAAACCAGTGTAAGAAGGAAGGGTTTGATCGCTCACACCGAAGCCTTCAGGATTCCAATACCTATCTGTGTCAAATACAGCAAACTCATTAATTGTTTGGCTGTATTTGGCATAGGCCAGCCTACCTCCTAAATGAATCATATTGTTCATCCCATACCAATTATCATAGGTATTTTGATCTATACCTATCTTAAAATAGGAACCCTCAGGGGTGTAGGTGTAAGTGTCTTCTGTAATAGTCTTTTTTTCATTACCCAATTCAGCTGCCAAATAAAGTGTTTGGCTCAGTCTAAAGTCTGCAACCAGCTCTAGGCCCTCAAAATCAGGCTTAAGTTGTCCTAATATTTTCTTGCTAAAATCCATTCCTAAGCGAATGCCATAGGACTCCATGTGAGTAATGGTATCTTTTGGGTTTAGGTCTATTTTTTTTTGTTGTGCTTGTAACTGAAACACCACAAATAACCCTATTACACTAGTGATATATTTTAAGGTGTACTTCATTTTCATTTGTGATGCTTGGACTTAAGACAGTTATTTTTTTAATCCAGTTGTCTGTATCGGGTGTTAGTATTGGAATTAAGTTATCATAAGATACAATATACCCACAAGCCTTTGATATGTATTTTGGATTTGGGGTGTAGGATAGAATAAGGGCGTCAATATTACCGCTGACATTTCCTTCTGAATCTATACTTGCATTAGTCACCAGATAGTATTCTGTTTGATTGGTGTTAGGCACTAAAGGAATTAAGGCTTCTGTGATACTACTAGAACCAGGAGATATTGTAGTAATAGGCGTTGTTTTATCTTTTCCTACGATCAAAAGTCTTTCAGGTGCTTTTTCTAAGGTTTCATCAATGAAATTCACGAAAGTAATTCGCATCATTGGGGTATCTCCAGCAATACAGATGTCGTCTTTTTCACAGGACCAGAAGCAGCCCAATGCAATCACTAAGAAAAGTATACTCCTTTTCATATGCCTTTTATTTCTTCAAGCTTAAAAGTACAACATTTTCTACATGATGTGTTTGGGGAAACATATCTACAGCTTGTGTTTTGGTAAGATCGTATTTTTCCTTCATGAGGCCTAAATCCCTGGCTTGGGTGGCACTATTACAACTCACATAAACAATTTTTTCAGGAGCCATTTTAAGAATTTCTTCTACCACGTCTTTATGCATCCCATCCCTTGGAGGGTCAGTAATTAATACATCGGCCTTGCCATGCAAGGCTATAAATGAAGGAGTGAATACATTTTTCATGTCTCCCACATAGAATTCAACATTGTCTATATTATTGTGTTTTGCATTGGATTTGGCGTCTATGATTGCCTCTGGGACAGATTCAATACCTATTACCTTATTCGCTTTTTTGGAAACAAACTGTGCAATGGTTCCTGTACCGGTATATAAGTCATACACCAGCTCATTGCCAGTGAGTCCAGCGAAATCTCTTGTTATTTTATACAAGTTATAGGCTTGGGCAGCATTGGTCTGATAAAAAGATTTGGCGTTTATTTTAAACTGTAAGCCTTCCATCTCTTCTATGATATGATCCCTACCACTAAAGCAAATGACTTCTTGGTCATAAATAGTGTCGTTGGCTTTTTGGTTTATGACGTACTGTAAGGAAGTAATGCTAGGAAACTGATTTTTTATTGCCTCTAGGAGCTTAATTCTGTTGGATTCATTATTTTCACAGAACTGAATCAGCACCATGTATTCTCCATTAGAACTTGTTCTAATCATGAGTGTTCTCAGTTCTCCGGTATGATTTCTAGGATTAAAAAATGTGATCCCCTCTGCTATTGCAAAGCGCTTTACAAATAACCTCATTTCATTTGAGGGGTCTGCTTGTAGGTGACATTTTTTAATATCAAGTATTTTATCCCACATACCAGGGATATGAAAACCCAGTGCGTTTCTGTCTTCTATGGTATCTTTTTCTTGAATTTCCTCTGGAGTCAACCACCTGCTGTCAGAGAAAGAGAACTCCATTTTATTTCTGTAAAAATACGCCTCAGGCGCTGCTGCTATTGGAGTCACTTCTGGAAGTTCTATATGTCCAATACGTTTTAAGTTATTTAAGACCTCTTGTTCCTTGTAGGCAATTTGGTGCTCATAACCCATATGCTGCCATTTACACCCCCCACAAACACCAAAGTGTTCACATGCAGGTGTAACCCTTTTTTCTGACTTTTGGTGAAATACCACAGCGGTTCCTTCGAAATATGCTTTTCTTTTTTTTGTAGTTTTAACGTCTACAATGTCACCAGGAACGGCATTATTGATGAAAATTACGCGTCCGTCTGGCGCTTTTCCAACTGTCTTACCTTTAGCAGCAGTGTCCGTTACTAAGATGTTTTCGAATATAAGGGGATTTCTTCTTTTTCGCATGGGGCAAAAGTACTATCTTTTTTATTTAAAATTGTAGCTTTGTAGCAAACAGGCTATTTCTTTTTTCTAGCCTTTAGATCAGCAATCACAAAAAAATACCTATGTCTCAGACAGTAAAAATAAGTGCAGAACAAGCTATTCAATTAGAAGATAAATACGGTGCCCACAATTACCACCCATTACCGGTAGTTTTGTCTAAAGGTAAAGGTGTTTATGTATGGGATGTGGATGGAAATAAATACTATGATTTTTTGTCTGCTTATTCAGCAGTAAATCAGGGACACTGTCACCCCAAAATTGTGGGAGCAATGGTAGAACAAGCACAGACGCTTACTTTAACTTCTAGGGCATTTCATAACGACAAACTTGGCTTGTTTGAAAAATACGCCACTGAAACTTTCGGATATGATAAACTGCTCCCAATGAATACTGGGGCTGAAGCTGTAGAGACTGCATTGAAAATTTGCAGGAAATGGGCTTATGAAGTAAAGAATTTGCCTGAGAACTCAGCCAAAATTGTGGTGTGTGAGAATAATTTTCACGGAAGAACAACTACAATCATTTCTTTTTCTAATGATGCGGTGGCGCAGCATAATTTTGGACCTTTTACGGAAGGTTTTATAAAAATACCTTATGACAATGTCAATGCTTTAGAAGAAGTTTTGTCTTCTGACATCTCTATTGCAGGTTTTTTAGTGGAGCCCATTCAGGGAGAAGCTGGTGTCTATGTGCCTTCTGAGGGCTACTTGGCAGCAGCTAAAGCACTTTGTGAAAAATACAATGTGCTCTTTATTGCAGACGAGGTGCAAACAGGCATAGCGAGAACAGGTAAACTTTTAGCTACTTGTGGAAACTGCGCTTGTTCTGACAGACACTGTAGTGGAACCCCAGAGGTGAAAGCAGATATTTTAATTCTAGGAAAAGCAATATCTGGTGGTGCATACCCTATTTCAGCAGTATTGACTAATGATGCAATTATGAAGGTCATTGCACCTGGAAATCACGGAAGTACTTTTGGAGGAAATCCTGTTGCTGCTCAGGTTGGTATAGCTGCTTTGGAAGTAGTTAAAGAAGAGTCTTTGGCACAAAATGCCTTTGATTTAGGTAATTTGTTCAGAGCAGAGATTCAAAAATATGTAGACCAATCTAATATAGTAAATGGGGTTAGGGGTAAAGGCTTGTTAAATGCTATTTTAATTAATGATACGGAAGAAAGCGATACTGCTTGGAATATTTGTTTGGCCCTTAGAGACAATGGTTTGTTGGCTAAACCAACCCACGGAAATATTATAAGATTTGCACCACCATTGGTAATGAATAAAGAACAGCTTTTAGATTGCGTTTCAATTATTACTAAAACATTGGCTTCATTTGAGCAATAATCAAGGAAGTATTCATTTCCAATTAGTACTAATCAAGAAAGCATTCATTTCCAATTAGCACTAATCAAGGAAGTATTCATTTCGAATAAGGACTGTACTGGTATGTCATTTAAAGTAGGAGATAAGATTTGTGTGTTAGACCAAGATATTGAAGGTGTTGTTACTTCAATAACTGCTGCTGCCATAGAAGTTGAAACCACCTTTGGTTTTTTAATGAAGTTTTCTGCAAGAGAATTGCTTATTCTTCCTGAAGAAGGCTTAAAGGTATCTAATTATGATGTGGCTAAGATCAAGCATTTAAAACAAGATAAAAAGCCCAATTATAAGGCCAATGTTTCTAAAAAAGAGAGGGATGTGCCTAAAATGGAAGTAGATCTTCATATTGGCCAGCTCACCAATGCTACCAATCTCTCTAATTTTGAAATGTTAAATATTCAATTGGACACTGCGCAGCGCCAATTAGAATTTGCCATTTCAAAAAAAATACAAAAAGTGGTTTTTATTCATGGTGTTGGTGCTGGGGTACTAAAAGAAGAGCTCCAATATCTATTTAAAAGATACGATGGTATTCGTGTCTATGAAGGCGATTATAAAAAGTATGGTTTAGGGGCTACAGAGGTTTACATTACCCAACAAGTAAGTAGAGAAGTCTAATTATTTTGGTGTTGTGAAAACACCAAAATCATTTAAGTTCACATCAGTAATTCTCTTGCCATCTTGGTCAATAAAGCTTACACCACTCAATTGAATTTCATGCTTAAAATTATTGCCGTCTTCACTTAGGCTTGTATTGATGAATACTGTTCCAGCAGTTGCATTAGCATCTTTAATCACATTTACCCCTATTTCAGGAAGTACACTGCAGTAATAAGAAGCACTAATGCCCTCTGAAAAAATTCTGTAGTTAAGTGTAGTTTGATTGGGTATACTACTTTGTATGGTCTGTTCACTCACACTATTTTTTAGCAGTCCTTCCGGTAGCTGAAGCGCTAGAGATTCTGTGTCATTAATTTTAAACAATAATGTGGTCGCTGTGGTTTGGGTACAGCTTTCAATGCCTATTTCATTGAAGCTTATACTTTGAATAGTAATGTCCCCATCGCTGCAGCTTATAAATAAAGACAATAAGAGCACTGCTAAAAATAATTTGCGGATCATTGTGGTACTTTTCATCTTGTTTGAATTTGCTTTCAAATGTAATTATTTTCAATGCTTTTCTCTATTAATCTGTCAAATACATTTATTTAATATATTTTTATACTTCCATAAATAATAATGAATGAAAGCTGTTTATTTTGACAATGCTGCAACCACTCCAGTTCGAACTGAGGTAATTAAGAGTATTCAAACCGCTCTAGAAAATTGTTTTGGAAATCCTTCTTCTACACACAGTTTTGGGAGGACTGCAAAAACGGCTGTTGAACAAGCAAGAAAAACCATAGCAGCTACTTTAGGGGCCCATCCATCTGAAATTATTTTCACTTCAGGAGGGACAGAAGCAGACAATATGGTTTTAAAGTGTGCTGTAAGAGATTTGGGTGTAAAGCACATTGTGACTACCACAATGGAGCACCATGCTGTTTTGCATACTGTGGATGAATTGGTTGCGTTCAATGGAGTTACCCCTCATTATGTTGCTGTAGATGCCAACGGAAATCCAGATCTTTTGGATTTAGAGAAAATATTGAGTGGTTTAAATGAAAAAGTTTTAGTGAGTTTAATGCATATCAATAATGAAATTGGAAACATCTTAGATTTACCCACTGTAGCAGCTTTGTGTGAGTCTTATGGGGCTTATTTTCATTCAGATACAGTCCAGTCAATAGGCCATTTTCCTTGGGATTTGCAAAAAATTAAAATTCATTTTTTAGCTGCAGCAGCACATAAATTTCATGGACCAAAAGGGATTGGTTTTGCCTATATAAGAAAAGACACTCCTTTAAAGTCTTTTATTGCTGGTGGTGCCCAAGAGCGTGGCTTTAGGGCCGGAACAGAACCCTATCACAATATAGTAGGCCTTGAAAAGGCTTTTGTTTTGGCTTATGAGCACTTAGATAATGAGCGCAACTATATAGAAGGCTTAAAAAAGTATTTTATCAGTGAAATAAATAAAATCATTCCTGGGGTTTCATTCAACGGTTTTTCTGGGGATATGGAAAAGAGTACCTACACCTTAGTAAATGTTCGCTTGCCTTTTAATGCCCAAAAGGCACAGATGTTATTGTTTCACCTAGATTTAAAAGGAATTGCCTGCTCTAAAGGAAGTGCTTGTCAGTCTGGAAGTACTAAAGGCTCACATGTGTTGTCTGCCTTCCTTTCAGAAGCGCAATTGGCCATGCCTTCTTTGAGATTTTCTTTTTCCTCATTTAATACCAAAGAAGAAATAGATTATACGATTAATGCCTTAAAAGAATTTTCTGAAAAGTAAGATTCTAGGGATTTATTAAACCTATTATTTTTCGTAAGGAAATTTTCTACTGGCCTGCCTCATCATAGAAGCGATCAATTCTGTAGTGTTTTTGCCGGTTTTTCTATCGATTTGTTTTTCGTATTTCCACAGCAGTTTTCCGGTTTTGACATCGCTTATTTTAATACCAATTCGACCGTATTTAGTATTCCCTGTTACATAATCAAGTAGTTTAAATGCTTTGGTGTCTCCTCTAGACAGTTGTACATTAAGGGTTATAGTACCGCTAATAATTGCGTCTACACCTAGAATTTCTCCCAATTCTTTAATGCTATAAATGTCTAAAGACTGATAGCTTACCTCACGTTTTTTTAAAAAAACATTGGTGTCTTTAATGTTTTGAAAATCTACCCTGTAATGCTTTCTTTTCTCCATTTTCAGAAAGTAAGTTTCAAGGGCCTCTTGTACAGCAATTCCCTCAGAGGCCTCTAGTTCCAATTGCATTTCATCACTTAATTCCTGTGCTAGATTTACGGAAGCTAAAAAAGGAAGAATAGCAATGCTTTTATGTGAGGCGCTAATGTTTTTGAATTGCTTGTTTTCATAAATATTTTTTTGACCTAGTGCCACTTGAGTGAAGAAAAAAGTCAAGGTTAAAATGCTTAATAAAGCCCTGTTGGGTATATTTAATAAATGATTTTTCATAGTGCTTTTAAAGAAGTAACAAAGTTGTATATACCTGGGTATTTCCTAACATATCTACTACTTCTATTTTTAATTCGTTATTTTTTTTAAGTTTTGTACGCGCGCCAATATGATGGGTAAGTGTATTTGTTTTGGGCTCGTATTCCATAAGGATCCATTCTCCGTTTAAACTTCCAGTATAAGTGTCAATGCCAGTTTCTTGGTCTTTTATTTCAAGACTTAAAAATTGATAATTTCTAATATTTTGATTGCCCTTAAAGTTTTTTGGACGTATGCTTGGTGGTATAGAATCTTGCTGGATCACATAAGTACCCAATTTATTGGTTTTTGTACTCAGCCATTCGCCTTCTTTTTTAGTGCTGCTGTAGATAAAAGATTTTGAACCGAGCCTATAAGCAATGTAACTGTATTTGGAAAAGGCGCTGTTCTTTGAATTAAAACTTAAGGTAAAAGGTTTTTTCACCGCCCACATAGGTTTGTGAACTTTAATGGTGTCTCTGCTTGTTTCTAGGTTTAAATAAACGTCTTCATAAAAGCTATTTGCTGGAAAATAAAGACTGCCATGGGTGAGTTTATAGTGTGCGGGATTTTTAAACAACACCGGGAAAGGTGTTTTAAACAAGGTTTTTTTTACTATTGCCTCATTTAAAGTCCCTATTACGGGTATCTCAATCCTAATATTATTGCCATGCAGGTCTATTAATTCAAGCCTAACGTCAATAGTTTCTTTTGGTTTTAAGCTAATGATTCCTTTGTTTTTTAGCGACTTAAAAATGCTTAATGTTTTTTTATTCTGTTGAAAAATTTGAACAATACGTTCCCTATTTTTAATTAAATGCGGATAATCAATCAGGGTATTTATGCCTTTGGTTTCATTAAATGAAATTTGGTCTAATTTAATTTCAGCATTCAGTGTGTCATTTACAGAAAGTTTATAGTGGTAAATTCCATTTTTATTGGCTGTGAGCTCCTGTCTATCATAGCCTTTTACACCTATGTAAAAGGATCCCTTTACCTCAATAGGATTGGCTTGATAAATACCTTCAGGAGTTCTTTTAAATGAAATTTGGACTTTGTTTTCACTTTTATTGACATGGCTGTTTTGACCTATGGGGTAAGCAAATAATTTTTGTAGGGTAGGAGGTGTTTTGTCTAATACCTCATAGGAAAATTGGAGTGGGTTTATGGCTATAGGAGTGCCCGTTTTTCTCATTTCAAAATGAAGGTGTGGTGCAGTAGAGCCTCCGGAATTTCCCGAATACGCAATAGGGACCTCTTTATTCACTTTGAGGCTGTCTTTTTTCGGAAACAGCTGTATGGTGAAAGATTTATTGGCGTATTGTTTCTCTTGGACAAAATTTTCTATTTCAGGGGAAAATTTTTGCAGATGTGCATATACACTTGTAGTACCGTTATAGTGGTTCACATAGAGCACTTTTCCATAGCCCCAATGTGAAATCTTTATTCTAGATATGTAGCCATCTGCTATTGAGAATACTTTAAGTCCTTGCTGGTGTTTTGTTTTAATATCCAAACCTGAGTGAAAATGGTCAGACCTCAGTTCACCAAAATTTCCTGCCAATAGCAAAGGAATATTTAGCGGCGGGCTATAAAGACTGTCAGACGCATTTTTATTCAGCGCTTCTTGAGCGAATGTTTGTCCAAATAATATTCCTAAAATGATAAAAAAATACACTGTTTTCATATGATATTCAAAAGTAAATAAACTGCCTCATATACCGAAGGTCTTAGAGGCTTTATACTAATAATTGAGTCACTGATTTTGATCAGTTTTTTAATAAATTTAAAAGTATTGCACCGCAATTCTAAGAATACGAAGTTTTATATTAACTTTGTTACAATAGTATGGACAGTTGCAAATGAGTAATCTTAAAGAAATTGTAGGTTCTTTAGAAAATAAGGTAAGCAAATTGGTTCACCGCTTAGAGGGGGTTAAAGAGGAATCTGCCCTTTTAAAAAATGAACTTAATGAAGCAAATAAAACTTGTGAATATGCAAAATCACAAGCCACTTATTGGGAAGAGAAATACAATGCTTTAAAATTAGCGCAGTCTATGTTAGGCAGTGATGAAAACACTACCGAAGCGAAATTGAAGATTAACACCTTAATAAAAGAGCTTGACTATTGTATAGGGGCGCTCTCAAAATAATGTATGTCAAATACGTTTAAAATAAAGCTTTCAATTGCTGACAGGGTATATCCATTGACGATTGCTCCTTCACAAGAAGAAGGCCTGAGAAAAGCCGCTAAACAAATAGAATTGCTTGCTAAAAACTTTGAGCAAAATTATGCTGTGAGGGATAAACAAGATGTTTTGGCCATGTGTGCCTTGCATTTTGCCTCAAAGACTACTCAGAGTAATATAGAAGAATCTCAAGATAGTAAAGAGGTTCAAGAGCGTCTTTTGGCGCTTGAGGAAGTGATTAACAACTCGTTAGGATAATACGTTCTTTTAAATAACATCATTGCCCACACTGGTATTTATTTTTTGACAAACTCAACACTAATTTTTTATGAAAGGGTGAGTTTAGATTATGCAAGCATGCCTTACTCGTATAAGGAAACTTAAGTAATTTGTTAGCCCTAAACCTGTTTATACAGAGTTTGTTCAAAACCCAATCCAATGTGGGCTTTTTTTATATAATTAATTTAACAACCATGGATAGTACAACAATCATAATATCGGCCGTTTTAGGCCTTGCAGTTGGTTTTGCTATCGCAAAGTTTTTGGAAAAGGGGAAAGCCTCAAAGACCATTATCAATGCGAGAAAAGATGCACTTGCAATCATTAAAAACGCCAAAAATGAAGGCGAAAACATTAAAAAAGACAAAATATTTCAGGCCAAAGAGCGCTTTTTGGAATTAAAAGCGGAACATGAGAAGGTGATCCTTTCTAAGGAGAAAAAAATTGGTGAATCTGAAAAACGCAGCAGAGACAAAGAATCTCAACTGAGTAATGAATTGTCTAAGACAAAAAAAATAAACGATTCTTTAGAGCAACAAATTACAGATACGGCACATAAGGCTGAAATTTTAGACAAAAAGCAGTCAGAATTAGATAAGCTACACAAAAATCAAGTGCAACAATTAGAAGTTATTTCTGGTTTGTCTGCAGATGAAGCTAAAGAGCAGTTATTGGCTTCTTTAAAAGATGTGGCTAAATCAGACGCAATGGCTTTCATGCAGTCTACCATGGAAGAGGCTAAACTAACTGCCCAGCAAGAAGCTAAAAAAATTATCATTAACACCATTCAAAGAATAGGTACAGAGGAGGCGGTAGAAAACTGTGTTTCTGTATTTAATCTTGAGTCAGACGACGTTAAAGGTAGAATTATTGGTAGAGAGGGTAGAAATATCAGGGCTATTGAAGCAGCCACAGGAGTAGAAATTATTGTAGACGACACTCCAGATGCGATCATTTTATCTTGTTTTGATTCTGTACGTAGAGAGATTGCGAGATTGTCTTTACACAAATTAGTCACAGATGGTAGAATTCACCCTGCTAGAATTGAAGAAGTTGTCAAGAAAACAGAGAAGCAAATAGAAGAAGAAATTATAGATATAGGTAAACGTACTGTAATTGACTTAGGGATTCATGGCTTACATCCTGAACTTATAAAAGCGGTAGGGCGAATGAAGTACCGTTCTTCTTATGGACAAAACCTATTGCAGCACTCTAGAGAAGTAGCCAAGCTTTGTGGTGTTATGGCGGCAGAATTAGGTATTAATGCCAAACTGGCCAAGCGCGCTGGTCTTCTTCATGACATAGGTAAGGTTCCTAATACAGAAGCTGAGGTAGAAACACCTCACGCTATTCTAGGAATGCAATGGGCTGAGAAGTTTGGAGAGAAACCAGATGTATGTAATGCTATTGGAGCCCACCACGATGAAATTGAAATGAATACGCTTATTGCTCCAATTGTACAAGTCTGTGATGCTATTAGTGGCGCAAGACCAGGGGCTAGAAGACAGGTGTTAGACTCATATATACAAAGATTAAAAGACCTAGAGGATGTTGCTTTTGGTTTTCCAGGAGTACAGAAAGCCTATGCCATTCAGGCTGGTAGAGAATTAAGGGTTATTGTAGAAAGCGAACGCGTTACAGATGACCAAGCTTCTGAGCTATCCTTTGAAATTTCTCAAAAGATACAAACAGACATGACTTACCCAGGCCAAGTTAAGATCACTGTCATTAGAGAAACTAGGGCTGTAAATGTAGCCAAGTAGTTTAGTGATTCACGCATACAAAAAAAGCCCTGCTCAACGAGCAGGGCTTTTTTGTTGTTTTAAAGTATGGTTTTAGTCTGCTGAATCTTCCTCAGCAACTTCTTTGCTAGAAGCCTCTTCCTCTTCTTTATTTATTTTATGGGTTAGGATATTAACCTTTTTAAGCTTTTCTTTCCAGGTGTCAATGTCACTCTTATGCTTATTGATTTTTTGAACCACTTCTTTAACCACTGGATTGTCTTCAGAGGCATTTGAAAAGAACTCTAAGTTGTTTTCTAATTGGCGCATCTCATTTTTAGACTCTTCAATCTTTTTGCGAATAAAAGCCTTTTCGTTTGCGAGTGCATAATCATTATCAGAACTGGCCAATTGATTGAGTTTGTCTCCATATTTGAGTAATTCCCCTGCTTGTTTGTCAATATCTAATTTAAGAAATAGGGCATCTAAAACCTTATTAAAGGTGTTGTTGATGTTTTTGCTTTTAAAAGGTACCCTTCCAATATTTTTCCAAACAGCAATTTGTTCTTTTATAAAAGCGAGGTCTTTCTCTTTGTCTGCTCCTAAGTCATAGGCTTTTAGATCTGCCAACACTTTTTCTTTGGCAGATAAATTTTCTTCTTCAACAGCATTATTGGCATTTTTGCTCTTGTTCACACTCGTAAAATAAGTATTACAGGCCGCCTTAAAAGACTTCCAAATTTTATCTGAATACTTCCTAGGTACGTGGCCAATAGTTTTCCATTCATTTTGAATGCGCTTGAAAGTTTGGGTAGTTTCGTCAGTTACCTCACTATCTTTTAGTTCGTTTGCAGTATCTAGCAGCGCTTTTTTAGCGTCCAGATTTTCTTGCTGTTCATTCTTTAAGTGCTTGTAAAAACTATTTTTGTGCTGATTAAACACCTTGGTTGCCGCTTTAAAAGCTTTCCATGTTTTTTCATTTTGTTTTTGAGGTACTTTCCCTGTTTCAAAAAATGTATTCCTTAGGGTTTCTACCGTTTTCATCTGGTTCTGAATGCCTTTGTGTGTGGTAGCAATACCTTCACAAACCGCATTGATCTTAGCAATAATTTCGAGTTTTTTTTCTAAATTTCCTTCAAAGCCTTTTTCTAAGGATTTAAAATACTCTTGTCTTTTCTCGTGTATGATTTTGGTAGCTGCGCTAAAACGATCCCAAACGGCTTCTCTATTCTCTTTGTCTACGGGTCCTAAATCTTCTTTCCATATTTTGTGGAGTGTTTGAAGCTCTTGGAATGCTTTATGAATATCCGTTTCAGTATGAAGTGCCTCTGCTTTTTGAATAATTTTAAGCTTTTCTTCAAGATTGTGCTTAAAATCCAAGTCCCTTAATTCTCTGTTGAGGTTTAAGAAGTCATAAAAGATTTCCATATGGTGGTGGTAGGTTTTCCAAGCATCGTTGTAATGCGTTCTTGGAATTGCACCAGCATTTTTCCATTCTTTTTGTATTTCCTTGAAATTCTTATAAGTGTCGTTTATATCTTCTTCTATATTGACCAAGCCTTTGAGTCTTTCAATAAGCTCTAAGCGTTTTTTGAGGTTGTTCTGAAGATTAGATTCTAAGGTTTTATAGTAGGCATCTTTTTTCTCTCGATACTCACCATATACCTCATTAAATTGTCTTTTAGATACAGAATTGTACCTGAAGTCTATTTCATTTCCACCTCCTTCTATAAACTCCGCTTTCTTTTGCTCTAGGAAGTCTTGAAATTTAAGGTCAAAAGCCGCTTTTATAGCGTCTACATTCTTTTTTATTGCTTGAACCTTTTCATTTTTAACCAGTCTTTGGAGTTCACCGACCAAATTTTCCATATTCATGGCCTCATAGTCCATATCTGGAATACTGTGCCTAGAAGCATTGTCTACGTCCTCTGCGTCCTCTGCATTAGAATGATCAATTTCTGATTGAGGATCTTCTTGAGAAGTTTGTTCCTCTTGAGTGGTTTCATTTTCACTATTTAAACCTTCCTTTCCTACCGGATCTTGTAGGTTTCCGTCTTTTTCTTCTAACATGTTTCTGTAATTTTGTCAGTTCAAAATAGAGAGGGTTTTTGCCCTTTCTTATCCTTAGTAATATACTAACATATAACTGTATATAAAAATTTATTCTTTTTAAACCTCAGCTATTTTAACTGTGCCAAATCTCCCATGAAGCCTCTGCTTGGCCTACTAACATTTCATATCCATTTTTAATTTTAGCGCCTCTTTTTTTCGCTTCATTTAAAAATGCAGTTACTTCTGGATTGTAGATTAAATCAAAAGCAATATGAGCTGCGCCAAGTTGATCATAGTCAATATTTGGCTTTTTGTCCACCTCAGGAAAGGTCCCAATTGGGGTGCAATTAACAATGATTTGGTGCTCTTGCAACATTTCTTTTGTGAGTTCTTTGTAACTAATTTGACCTTCTTTTGACTGTCTGGACACATAAAGAAAAGGAATTTCTAAGTCTTTGAAAACATGGGCTACAGCCTTTGAGGCACCACCAGTACCAAGGATGAGTGCTTTTTTATGATGGGGCATAATAAGAGGTTCAATGGCATTTTTAAAACCTATAACATCTGTGTTGTAACCTATGGTGCCCTCTTCTGTGAATTTAATGGTATTTACAGCACCTATTGCAGCAGCTGTAGGATCTAATTTAGTTAAGAAGGGTATTACGGATTCTTTGTATGGAATGGTTACATTCATTCCGTTTAAGTTTTTTGTTCCGCTGAGTATTTCTTTAAAACTACTGAGGTCTTGAAGGTCAAAATTATCGTATGTGTATCCTTCGAGATTAAGTTGTTTGAACTTTTCTGCAAAGTAATTTTCGGAAAAAGAATAAGCAATATCTTTTCCAAGTAGTCCGTATTTATTTTTTCTGTCTGTTTGCATATCCCTCTAAAGCCATTAAAAATACAAAACCAATGCCCATCCAAAAAATAGCCCACCATGTAGCCGCATCTTGAATGGAAGGAATGTACCTCTGGTAATTTAATATTATTTTGTGTTGGTTCGAATCCAACAATGGTTTGCCTAATTCATTTAGTTTGTAAATGGTTTGTTTCCAGGGCCATACGACACCTAAAGAGCCAGAAATAAAACCAATAATAATCGCCGTAGTAACGGCATTATAACGCTTTAAAACAAAACTGATCAAATGGGATAAACTGACCAATCCAGTAGTGGAGCCCAAGGTAAAAACCCCGAGGATTTTAAGTGTTTTGAGCCGTATTGGATTGTTCCAAAAACTAAAATCACCTTGAATAATTTCAAAAAAAGTATCGTAAAGTGCATTGACACTGTCTACAAGCAGAAGTACATAATTGCCTAAAAGCATCAGAATAAATGAACCAGATAAACCAGGAAGTGTCATTCCGGAGACACTAATCATCCCACATAAAAACACAAACAGCAAGTGGTCATTTTCTTTTGCAGGGCTTAAAAAACTAATACCAATCCCTATGCCCAATCCTATGAATCCCCAAATTATGGTGTTTTTATTCCATTGCTTAAATTGTTTGGAGATATAATAAATTGATCCTAATATCAATCCAAAGAATAGGGACCAAACATTTCGCTCATGAGAAAGCAGAAAGTAATCGAGCACTTTAGAAACGCTAAAGTAGCTCACTAACATGCCCAGAAGGAGTACCCAAAGAAATGGTCCGTTTATATAGTAATAAAATGACTTAAACCTTCCGGATATTAAAAGGAATAGTGCTTTTTTATTGACCTTTTTTAAGGCGTAAATAAATTCTTCATAAAAGCCCCCTACAAATGCCACAATCCCCCCTGAGACCCCTGGAACTTTATTTGCAGCACCCATAGCCAATCCTTTTAAGAATAGGAACATTTTGTCTTTTAGGGTTCTTTGCTGCTCCATGATGTTATAGATTAAGCACTTAGGTGGTTTTTTTATTGGCAGATTTTTCTAAAATGAAAATTAATGAAAAGCCAAAAACAGCTAGCAAGACTGCAGCTATTATTTGTGCATCTCCAAGAAAATCCCATGGGAATACATTTTTGGAAGCCAAAACAATCTCTTTATCCCGGACAATCTTAGTGGAAACAACTTCCTTCCAGGGCCATATTTTAGATAGAGATCCAATGATAAATCCCATTAGAATGGAGAGCGTTTGATTTTTAAATTTATTAAGGGTCCATTTTAAAATCCTAGAAAAAGAAGCCAGACCAATAATACAGCCTGCACCTACAGTGGCAATAATTAAAAGGTCTCTTTGGTGTACTGCATTTAATATGGGCTCATATGAACCGAGTAAAACCAAGATAAATGCACCAGATATACCGGGTAAAATCATAGCGCAAATGGCTAAGGCACCCGATAGAAATAAATAGAGTGGTTGTTGGCTGTTTTCAACAACCCCTAACTCTCCTATACCAACGGCTACTGCTATTCCAATAACGGCCATAATATAGTCCGTAGGTCTTTTATTTTTGATTGATTTTCCAATAAAAACAACACTGGCCAAAACCAAGCCAAAAAAGAAAGACCAAAGCAGTACGGTCTCATGGTTTAAAAGCCAACTAATGCCTTTTGATAAAGAGATTACACTGACCCCTATACCTAGAAAAAGTGCCGTTAAAAAATTTCCATTAATATGCGCCCAAAAACTTTTCACCCCCTCCTGTTTCCACTTTTTTAAGGCAGTAAGATTGATGTTATTAATGCTTTCTAAAAGCTCTTCATAAATACCAGATATAAAAGCGATGGTACCACCTGAAACTCCAGGAACCACATCTGCAGCACCCATGGCCATTCCCTTTAGGAAAAGTACCATATAATTCCTATCAATTTTTTTTTGCATGTCTAGCGTAAAGTTTAAAAATAGGGTATTTTAACTAGAAGCCTTGCTAGAGGTGCTAATAAAATTTGAGACCCAAGTACTGTTAAAAAAACCTGGATATTGGCTTTTGAAATGCTCCAAAAGACTGTAATCTAGTCTTAAAGCCTCAGAAAGATGGTATTTACTTTGCTCAATATCTTGGGAAAGCCCAAAAATAAAAGCCAATCGATACCTTAAGGAGGCTACTTCTGGGAAGAACCCAATGGCTTGAAGCAATATTTGATTGGCCGCTTCAAATTCTTTGTTCTCCATGACTACCAAAGCCCAGGATTCCCAAGTATTTAGATCGTAATCTCCAAATTCAACCGCCTGTTTGTAAGCAAAATCAGCCTCATCTAATTGCCCTAAGCTGACATTAATTTGCGCACATTTTTTCCAATATGCTTCGTTTTCAGTGTCAATATGCAAGGCTTTATTAATGTAGTAAAGTGCCTTGTCAAAATTTTTCTCTCTGATATAGAAGTTAGTTATAGCCAACCAACCCTTATCTAACAGGGGGTCTTCATGCACTGTTTTGTAATAGTATTGCTGGGCAAGATCCGAATTTCCAATTTTCTCGTGACACCTGCCAATTCTCAAGTAAGCATGAGCGGTTGGGTCTTCCAAGTCTATGGTTGTTTCATAGTTCTCAATGGCCTCATTATAGCGCTTGAGTTTTTCTAAAACCATGGCTTTTTCAAAATAGGCCCCTATAAATGATTCGTCAGATATAATGGCAAAATCAAAAGCAGTTAAGGCTTCTTTATATAGTCCTGTACTTTTGTATTGCTTTCCAAGCTGATGCCATGCCACTTCACAATAGGGTTCATTTTCTAAATAATCATTGAGATAAGAAATAGCGCCATCAGGATCTTCTAAGTATTCAAAGCAATAAATAATATTATACAGCGATGCGTAGTCCTGAGGATCTTCTTCTACACATTTTATGAAATTATGTTTGGCTTTCTCAAAGTTTTCTAGGAACAAATATTCCATTCCCAATAGGGCATAAATATCTAAAGTGTCTTCTGTGAGTAGAAGTGCTTTCTCAAGACAAGTGATGGCTTTGAGGTGTTTGTCTTGTTTGGACCAAATGTTGGCCCTTTGTATATATATCTCCTCGTTTTTTTGGTCTAGAGACTCTAAGTAATCCAACTGTGAAATAGCGAGGTCTAGCTTATTTTCAAAAACCAATACTTCAATTTCTAACAATTTTAAAGGGGTGGTTTCAGGGTGCTGTTCCAAGCCAATTTTAATGGCTTTTTTCGCTAGAGAAACCTTGCCGTTATTGAGATAGTGGTGTATTATATCTTCAAAATCTTCTGCGTCAAAAAAGTAGACATCGTCTGTTTTGAGCATGGATTCAAACTTTGCGATTGGCTCGCTACCTTCTTCATTAGGATCTAACGCCATAGCGTATATCTTGGGGTTTCAATTAAATTAAAATTAGGGGTTATCGGTTGAACAAACCCTATGATTTGGGGGTTATTATTAACAAATTAGTTAACACTGTAAGCTTGCTTTCTACAGGGCTTGTTTTTTGTTTAATATCGATAAAATTATATCGCAGCCTTTGGCCAATTCTTCCATTGAAATAGTCAAGGGAGGGGATATTCTGACAGCCTTTTTTTCAAAGAGTAACCAGAATAGAATGAGTCCTTTTTTTGCTGCTTCTAGAACCAATTCATTGGCCTTTTCTGGTGTTGCCAGAATAAGCGCTAACATGAGGCCTTTTCCCCTAATTTCCTTTATTTCAGGATGTTGTAGTTTTGATCTGAGGAAGGCTTCTTTCTCTAAGGTTTTCTCTATGAGTTGTTCTGCTATGATTATTTCTAAGGTGGCCTTGCAGGCCGATGCTATCACTGGATTTCCTCCAAAGGTGGTAATATGTCCAAGACTAGGCTTTTCTTGCAGTAAGTCCATAAGGGGTTTAGAAGCAATAAAAGCGCCAACCGGCAGACCACCTGCCATTCCTTTACCTACCACTAATATATGGGGTACACATTGGTAGTGTTCAAAAGCAAATAGTGCTCCAGTACGTCCAAAACCTGGTTGAATTTCGTCCAATATCAGTAATGCACCCATTGCTTCACAACGTTCTTTTACGGCTTTTAAATAACCATCATTTGGGCAAATGAATCCTGCACCCCCTTGAATGGTTTCTAAAAGGACCGCTGCGGTTTTTTCTGTGATTTGGTCAAGTTCAATAGTAGCATTAAAATGTATAAATCTTACGCCGGGTACCAATGGTCTAAAAGCACCCTTTCTGTCTTCATAGCCCATCACACTTAAGCTCCCCATGGTGCTTCCGTGGTATGCGTGGTGTGCTGCAATAATTTCATGTCTTCCTGTAGCCCTTCTGGCTAATTTCATGGCGCCTTCAATGGCTTCTGTTCCAGAATTTACTAGGTAAGTGCAATCCAAACCTTTTGGCAACATTGCCGCCAGTGATTTGGTATAATCAATGGCTGGTTTTTGGGCGTATTCGCCATAAACCATTACGTGCATGTATTTGGCGGTTTGTTCTTGAATGGCTTGGACAAGCTTTGGATGTGTGTGGCCAACACTACAGGCAGAAACACCTGCTACAAAGTCCAGGTGGCCTTTTCCCTCTGAGTCATAAATATAACTGCCCTTGGCATGAGAAATTTCTAGTGCCAATGGGTGAGGAGTGGTTTGCGCCTGGTATTTCAAAAAATCTGAGATCACTGCTAAGATATTTTTAGTCTTGAGTTTTCGCTGAGGATTTTACTTCGTTTTCTGTGTCAATAGGATTGGTAAGCCCCCTGATCTTAGTTAATTTAACTTTGAGATCTTCCGGGCCAAAAATGTCATCTTTGGTTCGAATTCGTTCTTCTCCAAACCATAAGAACCCCTCTAGTTTCCTGTCAACAACAGGAAGTTCTGACAGCGGGTATATGGTGCCATCTGGTGCGGTAATAAAAGTGATTTCACTAATGTCATTATTGACCATCTCAATAGCAATTTCACTACAGATGGTCTTGTTAATGCCCATGAGCTCTTGCTCCTTGTCATATAGATAATAAATGAGCTCGGTGTTTTTGATCAAGTTTAGAAAGCGAAGCGCATTGTTTTCAAAGACACCAAACATGTCTTTTCCCTTCGCTTGGTTGAATCCTATTTTTCGAATGGTGTCTTTAGCTACAATGAAAGCATTATTTAGCACCTCTAAGGAGTCTAGTGATTTAGTTTTTGGATCTGATTTTAAATGAATAATATCTCCGGTCATCTGGTTTTCTCCATTCCAAATAATAGGTCTTTTGATGAGCTGAGTTAAACCTGTTCTTTGATCAAAATGAATGGAATCACATTTTCCACTCAAGTCAGTTTTATAGAATTTAGCTCCCCTAAACGCCCTTAGAATTCTAGCGTCGGGCTTTCCGGTAAGCATGATAGTGTCTCCATGCATGTACAAGGAGTCTTTTTCTACCAAGCTAATAGAGACTGCTTTTTTTGTGGCAAAAACAGAATCCTTTGCCTTAAAAACCTCAGCATAATGTGCCCTAATGACGCCATTATTTATAGTATCTGTAACAACAATATTATTGGTCGCAGAGGCAAATTTTCTATTTTTATTAAAGTAAACACTGTCCCCTTCAATGATCCTGTTGTTGTAGTTAATTTTAGTGTTTTTAATTCCATAACCACTTTCTGTAGTCATGTTATAATAGCCTCTTTCACAATAAAAGGTATATTCCTTTCCGTATATCGTGGAGGGCCCGTACATATAAGCATTCTTTGAGCTGGTGTAATAATCTAGCTGTTGTGAGCGCAGTTTGTATTCTGGATTGACCACCTCTACACGACTCAAAAATTGGTATTTCTTTGGGGTCAAATAATACCTTCCAATATCTGATGTTAAGGTATTTTGACTGTCCACAATGGTGCCTTTTTTATTGTAGTAGGCCTCCTGATTTTCTCTATTGAAGTATAGTGTGTCAGAAGGAGTTAAAGTCATGTCAGAATTTTTCAAAGTCACAGACTCCCATGCTTTGGCCAATTGAGACACGCCATTATAGTCCAATTGTCCCGCATTCATAAAGATAGAATCTCCTTGAATGAGTACGATGTTTCCTTTGGCCCTAATCTTGTTTTCTGCAGGATAGAAAATAGCAATATCACACCATAGGTCTGCTCCTTGGTGTCTAAACTGAACTTGTTTGTCATCTTTACTAAAGATGGAAGCACCTGGAAATTGGACTTCATCTTTGGTAAAATTTCCTCCGTAAACAATTTGTATTTGCTTCTCTTGACCTTGAACCTTAGCAGACAAGAAACAAAAGGAAATAAGAAGTATAAAAACGTAGTATTTCTTCAAAGTGTTGTTGTACTAATGGTTTAATAAGAAAAAGCGAGGCTTTGCCCTTTAGCTTAAAACTAAGGGGCAAAGCACCATTTTTTATCTATGAATAGTTTGGGTTCTGTCAGGACCTACCGATACAATTTTGATAGGCACTTCTAGTACTTCTTCTAAATAGTTAATGTAATTCATCAAATTTTCAGGCAATTGTGATACTTCAGACATTTTAGTCAAATCCTGTTCCCAACCTGGCATTTCAATATAGTTAGGGCGCACATTTTCAGGTTCCACATTGTATGGGAAATGAGAAATGGTAGCTCCTTTGTACTGGTAAGTATTACAGATTTTAACTGTTTTAAATCCTGAAAGTACATCTGCTTTCATCATCATTAACTCTGTAACACCATTGATTGTAATCGCGTATTTAAGCGCAACAACATCTATCCAACCACACCTTCTAGCCCTTCCAGTTGTAGCGCCAAATTCATTACCCACACGGCCCATAGTTTCCCCGTCAGTGTCAAATAACTCTGTTGGGAATGGACCACTTCCTACTCTGGTTGTATAGGCTTTAAAAATACCCAACACGCGTCCTATTTGGTTGGGTGCAACACCGAGCCCTGTACAAGCGCCAGCTGCAGTAGTGTTAGAAGAAGTTACAAATGGGTAAGTACCAAAGTCAATATCTAACAGAGAGCCTTGTGCACCTTCTGCCAATATTTTTTTACCTGCCTTTTGCGCTTCGTATAAATACTGTTCAGAATCAATAAAAGTCAATGCTTTTAATTTGTCTATGGCATTAAAGAAAGCGGTTTCTAATTCTTCTAAATCATACTGAATGTCTACGTCATAGAAACCAATCATAGATTGATGCTTGTCTGCAAGTGCCCTGTATTTTTCTTTCCAGTCACTCATTTCTAAGTCTCCTACACGCATACCGTTTCTACCGGTCTTGTCCATATAAGTTGGACCAATACCTTTTAGCGTTGAACCAATTTTAGCCTTTCCTTTTGCAGCCTCAGACGCAGCGTCTAAAAGCCTGTGCGTAGGAAGGATTAAATGGGCCTTTCTAGAAATAAGCAACTTGCTTTTAAAATCTATTTTAAAAGCCGCTAAATTCTCTAACTCTTTTTGAAAAATGACAGGATCTATGACCACTCCATTCCCTACAATATTTTTTGCCTCTTTGTGAAAGATACCCGATGGGATGGTGTGTAGCACATGCTTAATTCCGTCAAACTCAAGGGTGTGACCTGCATTAGGCCCTCCTTGAAATCTTGCTATAATATCGTAATCTTTGGTGAGTACGTCTACAATTTTACCTTTTCCTTCATCTCCCCATTGGAGTCCTAGTAGTAAGTCTACTGCCATTTGTTTGCTAGTTGTTATGTTTATTCTTCTGGTGTTTCCAATTGTTCTTTGGTCCCGTAAAAGTATAAAGAATGGTTGTTTATTTTAATATTAAAAACTTCTTCAATTGTTTTTTTTATCGCTTGAATTCTTGGATCACAAAACTCTATAACCTCTCCAGTGTCTGTGAGAATTACATGGTCGTGTTGGTGGTCAAAATAAGACTTTTCGTACTGTGCTTGATTTTTGCCAAATTGGTGTCTTCTCACCAATTTACAATCCATTAAAATTTCTATAGTATTATACAGTGTAGCCCTACTGACCCTGTAGTTTTTATTTTTCATTTGAATGTAAAGAGATTCAATGTCAAAATGGGACTCACTGTCATAGATTTCCTGAAGTATAGCATATCTTTCAGGGGTCTTTCTATGCCCATTCTCTTCTAAGAAAGCCGTAAATACGTTTTTAACTATTTCTTGGTTGTTGTTCGAAGATGCCATGGTTATGATAGGTCTTAAGGAGCAAAGGTAACGCTAAATTTTATAATCTACTCACTTTCTCAATCCCGTTAATATGCTTTAAATTTCCAACGAGTTTTTTAAGTGTATCGCTATTTTTAACCACCACTTTTATCTTTCCGCTAAAAGTGCCACCGTCTGTATTGAAATTAATAGCCCTCATATTCACATTCATTTGGTTAGAAATAACCTTAGTAATGTTGCTTACCAACCCTAAGTTGTCTAAACCATTTAAGGCTATTTCAGCTACAAATTCTTCCTGAGAGGAATCTATCCAATTAGACGCTATTATTCTGTAGGCGTAATTAGATTGAAGCGAAATGGCATTGGGACAATTTTTTTTGTGGACCTTAATGCCGTCATTTATACTGATAAATCCAAATACCTCGTCTCCGGCGATGGCATTACAACAAGGTGATAATTTATAGGGTAATTTTTCTTCATCTTTTCCAAATACGAGCGTATCTAAATTGGAAGAGAGTTCCTCTTTATCAATATCTTCCGGTATGGGATTTCTCCTGATTTTATTTTTAAAGAAGGAGATAAAAGCATTGTTATAAGACGCTGCAAAATCTTTTAGTTTAACATTGTCAATAATGCCACTGCCCACTCTGTAGTATAGATCTAAACTTGTTTTTAACTTGAAAAAAGTGACCAGCTTATTAACTGTGTCTTCGTTGAGGTTAATCTTTTGAGATTTTAACTTCCTTCTGAGTATTTCTTTTCCTTCTTCTGCAATGGCTTTTTTAGCCTCTTTGAGCGCCGTTTTAATTTTAGATCTGGCCCTAGCAGTAGTAGCATAATTGAGCCAGTTTTGGGTGGGTTTTGCACTTTCAGAAGTAATCACGTCTACCTGATCACCAGAATGTAATGTGGTGTTCAATGGCACCAATTTCCCATTAACTTTAGCGCCACGGGTCTTAGAACCAATCTGAGTGTGAATGCTAAAAGCAAAGTCTAAAGGGGTAGCTCCCTTAGGTAGTGATTTGAGTTCTCCCTTGGGCGTAAACACAAAAATCTCTTTAGAGTATAAGTTAAGTTTAAACTCTTCTACAAAATCTACTGCATTAATGTTGTCATTTTCTAATGCCTCTTGAAGCCTATTGAGCCAAAGGTCAATTCCTTGTTCTTTTTGGGCGCCGTGTTTGTATTTAAAATGCGCCGCATATCCTTTCTCTGCAATTTCATGCATGCGTTCAGAGCGAATTTGCACTTCTATCCATTTCCCTTTGGGCCCCATTACAGTGATGTGAAGGGCTTCATAACCGGTGGTTTTCGGAGAGGTAATCCAATCCCTTAAGCGCACAGGATTGGGGGTGAAGTGATCGGTCACTATGGAATAAATTTTCCAAGCCAAGAATTTTTCATCTTCTGGTGCAGAGGCATAGACAATTCTTATGGCGAATTTGTCATAAATCTCGTCAAAAGTAACCTGCTGTTTGAACATTTTTCTCCTAATGGAGAAAATAGATTTCATGCGTCCTTTGATTGTGTATTTGAACTTTTCTTTAGCCAGAGAATTTTTTATACTTCCAGTAAAGTCATCTATATATTTTTGTTGCTCTTCTTTACTTTCCTCAATTTTATCTGAAATATCATTAAAAACCTCAGGTTCTGTATATTTTAAACTCAGGTCTTCAAGGGCTGTCTTTATGTTATACAATCCTATTCTATGCGCTAAAGGGGCATAGATATATAAAGTTTCTGAGGCAATTTTTAATTGCTTGTACTCCGGCATGGAATCCATGGTGAGCATATTGTGGTAACGGTCCGCTATTTTAATGATAATTACCCTCACATCATCATTGAGGGTCAATAGCATTTTTCTGAAATTCTCCGCTTGTTGGGAGATATTCATGTCTTTTTTAAGGTGGGCAATTTTAGTGAGACCGTTTACAATTTTAGCCACTACAGGACCAAATAAACGTTCAATATCCGGTAAAGTATACGAGGTGTCTTCTACCACATCATGTAGTAGGGCTGCTGCAATTGAGGTGGCGTCTAATCCAATTTCAGAAGCGACAATTTTAGCCACAGCAATGGGGTGAAAAATATAGGCTTCTCCAGATTTTCTTCTTTGATCACTGTGGGCTTCTACGGCAGTGTCAAACGCCAGGCGAATTAGTTTTTTGTCGTCCTCACTCAAAGACTGATAACTAATGCGCAGGAGTTCTTTGTACTCTCTGGCAATGGCCTTATTTTCTGAGATAATATCTTGCTCGCTTAACATACTATAAAGATATTAATTCTAGGATATATCTCTCTGTCTTATGGCTTCAAATATTAGAATTCCTGCAGCCACAGATACATTCATGGAATCTATCTTCCCCCGCATGGGAATGCGAATGTTTTGGTTGGATTGTTCCAACCAAATCGCTTCTAAACCCGTGGCCTCTGTACCGACTACAATAGCGGTGGTGCCTGTATAAGACACTTCTGTATGGGGTTTAGAAGCTTGCAGCGCAGCTGCATATACATTCGCTTTTGCCGCCTGCAAAAAATCCAATACTTCTTTAGTCGTTCCCATAGCAACGGCTACGGTAAAAACACCCCCCACAGAGGAACGAATTACGTTGGGGTTGTAGAGATCTGTTTTTGGGTTTGCGATAATTACAGCGTCTATCCCAGCGGCATCGGCTGTGCGAAGCAAGGCCCCAATATTACCTGGCTTTTCAGGGGCTTCTGCCACAAGATATAAGGGGTTTTTAGCGGTAACTTTCAAAGCAGACAGCGCATGAGATTTAGTAGCTGCAACGGCTATAATACCTTCTGTACTACTTCTTTGCGCCAACTTTTCAAAGGCAGCTCCCGACAAAATAGTGGGAGATACAGCTATAGGTTGTGCGGCTAATTTTTTTAGTATTCCCGACAGTGCATCAGCACTTAAAATGGTGGGTTCATAATAAAATTCTAAGATATTGTATTGACAGTCAATGGCCAATTCCAATTCTCTAACGCCTTCAATGATGAATTTTTGGGCCTGTGTTCTAGCCCGAGATTTTTCTTTGAGACGGAGCATTTCCTTTACCTTAGGATTTTGAGCACTTTGTATGACGGGATGGATTTCCATGCTACAAAAGTAGCCTATTTTGAAAATAAAAAAGGGGGCTTTTTAAAAAAGCCCCCTTGAATTTAAAAAAGTACTGTTGTAATTATTGGTCCGTTTTTTCAGCATTGCTGTATTTTCCCATATACCGCTTCCAAAGCTCCGTTTGGTGCGTTTCCAATGACAATTGTCTGCCTTGAATAAATGCATGACTCACTAAATTGGTGCGCATGTCTAAGGCGTCTCCTTCAGAAACAAATAGGGTAGCACTTTTACCCACTTCTAGACTACCAAACTCTTGGTCAATGCCTAGAATTTTTGCTGCATTTAGCGTGATTAAAGAAAGTGCTTCTTCCTTATCCATTCCTTGTCCAACCACTTGACCTGCATAAAAAGGCAAGTTTCTGTTTTGAAAATTCGCAGCATCTGCATTTTGAATACTCACTAATAATCCGCCATCTGCCAATAATTTAGGCAGCTTGTAAGGCTGGTCATAATCGGAGTCATCTGATCCAGGAAGGTTGTGTGTGGCTTCTACTAAAACAGCAATATTGTGTTTCTTTAAAAAAGGAATCACTTTGTAAGCTTCTGCACCACCTACAACAACAACTTCTTGGACCCCTAATTTTTTAGCCGCAGTTACAGCGTCTATAATTTCTTTGTCTCCGTTGGCGCTAATAAAGAGCTTTTTTGATCCGTCAAACAATCCTTTAGCTGCTTGGAAAGGGGCATTTTTCTCTTTAGAAAGCGCGTCGTTATAGACCTTTGCATTTTCCATAAAAACCACAAAGGCGTCTATATCTCTCTTGTAATTGGCGTTTGGTTTAAGACCTGGATCTTCTCCCATCCACCAGCGACCTCTTCTAAAAGAGCTGGGCCAGTTCATATGAACAGCGTCATCTGTTTTTACTACGGCGTCTTCCCAGTTCCACGCATCTAATTGCATCACAGAAGAAGTTCCTGAAACGAAGCCTCCTTTTGGAGACACTTGGGCCAACAAAATCCCATTAGGTCGCATGCTTTCTACAACTTTAGACTCTGCATTATAAGCAATTAAAGACCTCACATGAGGGATAATATCCCCAATTTCATCTTGATCATCTGTGGCTCTTACTGCATCTATTTCTACCAATCCTAAGGAGGAACAGTTGGCAATAAACCCTGGATATACGTGCTTACCATTGGCATTGATCAGCTGACCTTCAGTAGGGGTATTGGCACCACCAATGGCAGTGATTATTCCTGACTTAAATACCAAAGTAGCATTTTCTATGACACTACCATTACCAATATGGGCAGTAACCCCCGTGATACTAACAGCAGTTTCTTGTGCTCCTGCAGGGGTCTGTTGTGCCCACATATTTGAACCAGCCATTGAAAGGGCTAGGGCAATCAAACTATTTTTTAAATATTTCATACGATTCATTTTTTCAATTAAATTAATCTAACATAGTGTCACAGTGAAACTCCACCTTCATACTTCGCTTTGGTGCTTGTGTTGGGGCACCGCTCTTTTTATCTGCAATCATCATTTGAATTAAGCTGTTCTTTTCCTTTTGAATAGCCACTCTCTGTGATTGGTCTGTCTCTAGGTCAAAATAAGTCACTCCTTCTATCATGGTCTTTTCAGCTTTTGCATATACAGACATAGGATGGTTGTTCCAAAGGACTAAATCTGCATCTTTTCCAACGGCAATACTTCCTACTTTATGGTCTACATGTAACAATTTGGCAGGATTGATGGTCACCATTTTCCAAGCTTCTTCTTCAGACATACCACCGTATTTCACTGTTTTAGCAGCTTCTTGGTTAAGGCGTCTAGACATTTCAGCGTCGTCTGAGTTAATGGCTACAGTAACTCCCTGGCTGTGCATAATTGCAGCATTGTAAGGAATGGCGTCGTTTACTTCATATTTATAGGCCCACCAGTCAGAAAAGGTAGAACCGCCTACACCGTGCTTGGCCATTTTGTCTGCTACTTTATAGCCCTCCAAAATATGGGTGAATGTATTCACCCTAAAGTTAAATTGTTCTGCAACTTTAAGCAGCATATTAATTTCACTCTGCACATAAGAATGGCAGCTAATAAAGCGCTCTCCATTCAAAATTTCTGCCAACACTTCCATTTCCTCATCGTAGCGATAAGGCTGTTTGCTTTTCTTTTTAGCGTCGTATTCTTTGGCGCGTTGGAAGTAGTTAATGAACATTTGTTCCACCCCCATTCTCGTTTGAGGAAAACGACTGTAAGAAGACCAATTGGATTGTTTTACGTTTTCACCCAAGGCGAATTTTATAAAACCAGGGGCTTCTTTAAATACCAACTCATCTGCGGTAGCTCCCCACCTAAGTTTAATAATCGCAGAACGTCCTCCAATTGGATTGGCAGAACCGTGTAAGAGTTGCATGGTAGTTACTCCACCAGCCAAATCCCTATAAATACCCATGTGCTCAGGATCTATAACGTCTTCCATTTTTACTTCTGCAGTACTGTTTTGTCCGCCTTCATTCACGGCTTTTAAAGCAATGTGTGAATGCTCATCTATAATTCCTGCAGTGAGGTGCTTTCCAGTAGCATCTATGATTTTGGCATTCCCTGCAGCGAGGTCTTTACCTATCTTCACGATTTGACCATTTCTGACAAGTACATCTGTATTTTCTAATATTCCAGCCTCTTCTGAAGTCCAAACCGTAGCATTTTTAAACAAGGTATTTTCTGCTGTAGGTCTGTTTTTGTAACCATAGCCCACATTTGGAAAAGTCACTGGCATTATTGTTGGCGCCAAATTAAATGCCGCTTTTTTCTCACTTTCAAATGGACCCGTTTTAGTTGCCGTAAAAAGGGCTTCTGTACCGTCTTCTTTTACAATAGTCCCTTCAATAGGAGTGTCTTTACTGGCCAATGCAGAGAGTCTGAATTTTCCATCTCCAGCCTCATTGGTTATGGTCATATACATCCATCCTTCATTGTAAGTCAGCTTACTTTTTAGGTTGGTGCTGTCTTGTGTGAGTTTTGCAGAGGGCTTTTCTAAAGCGCCACTTATTTTAACCGACCAGGTCTGGTCCTCAAAATCCAAGCGGTACGTTCCCCTAATATCTACTATATCTTTGTCCTTAAGGATGTTGTTAGTTCCTTGAACCCAGTTTTCAAAAATTTCTGAATCTTCGTCAAATATATCACCAGAAGTCACCAGGAAATTGGCCATAGCGCCAGGCTTTAGGTGGCCCAAATCTTTTCTGTTTAGCAATTTCGCTGGTCTTGTGGTAAGCGCTTCCAATGCGTTGGTTTTATCTAAACCGTACTGCACAGATTTTCTCAGGTGGCTCAAGAAGTTTTTTCCATCCTTAAGTCCGTGAGCTGTCAGTGTAATAGGCACTCCAGCTTTTTGAAGGGTAGAAGGATTGGAAGGTGCCTGATTCCAAGCCCTCATATCTTGTAAAGAGACATAATTTGCCTGATATGGATCTTCTACATCATAGGCTTTCGGAAAATTAAGCGGTACAATAATGGTTGCATTAGTGGCTTTTATAGCAGCCAAATCTTCGTAGCTGTCTCCGCCACCGAGAATGGCAAATGGAATCTGATAGGCGTCTCCAATCTTGTCTGCCCTCACAATATTTCCTTTGTCTCCCGCATCAAAAATAGCCAAATTATTTTTCTGTGCATTAAAGGCTTCTATGGAACGGTCTATGGTATTGCTGTTTCCTTTTCCATACCAATTGGCGTCTGAGAAAAATTGTCTCAAGAGCGCCATAGCCCCCATCAGTGACCCTGGATAGGATTGACTTTTCATAATACTTTTGCTAAAAGAAAAGTATTGCGCTGAACGGCTAGAAAGCACCCTTTGGGCGTCTGTTTCTATGGCATTTAGGGCAATAAGCGCACCACTACCTCTGGCTACACCGTCTTGAATGTGCGTATTGACTACCCCAAATCCTTGAGACATGAGGTCTTTAGCGGCTTTAGCATTAAAGCTAAATTGATCTATGGCGTTATTTTCTGGCATAATATGGTCATTCCAATAAAAACCTTCTCTAGTGGGTTCGTATTGTGAGCCTCTTCCGCCTCTGGCCGATGCCGGTTTCTTTACCCCAAAATCAGAGAATAAGTCTATAAAGGAAGGATAAATGGTTTTGCCACTCAGGTCAGTCACTACTGTCTGAAGTGGAATTTGAACATTTTTACCCACTGCCACAACCTGACCATTTTTAAGTAACAAAGTACCCTTTTCAATGATTTCAGTTGGACTGGTATAAATAGTTGCGTTTGTTAGGGCGGTGTAGTGGTTGTTAGCCACTTTAACCCCGTCGTTTTTTGGAAAATAATCTTGAGAGAAGCCAATACTACTGACAAGGCATAGCCCAAAGACAAGCATTTTTAATTTCATGGAGATAACATTTAGTTGGTTTATATGAGTTGCTTTTTACAGCGTCTTAAAGATAATAGAAAGTAATTTAATTGTAGGGCACAATGCCACTTTTTTTAAGTTCATTGTAACAGGAAACAATTTCTTTTAAAGGGGGTATTGCGCGTGGTATGCCAAAAGCAACTGAACAATTTGCCCATAACTTTTTACGCCCTGAGCTTGGTTGTTCATTTTTAAAAAGCGATTAAAAATAGATTCAAAATAAGGACTTAAGGGATTTTGATAGGTTTCCCAAAAGCGGTTAGATTCCTGGAAATTTTTTAGAACTCCTGGGTTTAAAAGGGCTATGAATTCCTGTTGACGCTTTGGAGATTCTCTATAAACATCTCTTAAGCAGTAAGATAGGGCTAGGGTAGTGCTGGCATAATTAAAGTACTGATCTGGGTGATGAATACCGGCCAAATAACCAATGAAGTTGGTGTCTCTTTCAGACGCATACCCTAGCTGATGCGCCATTTCGTGCGTAGCCACCACAGGCAATCTATAGGCTGGAATTTTTTGATTCACCTGTGCCTCTAAGGTAAAAGGATTGAGGTAGCCCGCATAGCCCATATAGGAGAGGGGCCAGGCAAACAGGCTCTTTTTAACGGCTTCATGATGGTAAGTCAAAGAAGGATATTTTTTCTCCAGAACCTTGTATCCTTGAATGCCTTTTTCCAAAATTTCTTTGGTGGTATAAGGCACACTTACGCCATTTTTAGTATCATTAGCAAGTTTTAGTTGCAATGTGTTGGCCCTGAGAATAAGGTCTTTAGTCAGATTAAAAAGGGCCATGCTGTCCTTTGAAGTGGTGTTTAATTCCAAACTTTTTTGAAGGGATATTCTGTGGTAATTAAGCCCCCAGCTGAGGTTGAATAGAAGGTAAAGCAGCGAAACAGCTGTTCCTACAAAAAGCAACAAGCTCCTCACAGGCGTTTTCCCTTTGAAGTGTTTTCGAATCCTTATAAAGCCCCATACAATGACTACTATATATAATAGGTCTCCAATAGATATGGGAAAACGCCCCAATACATACCTAATTCCTTGAGACCAAAACCGGTAAAATCCGTTGCTGTAATAAGTTTCAATAAATTCCGGATACTCGCGCAGCCATTGTACTAAAAAATACAAAGGCACAAACGAAATGGCTAAAAGCCAACGACCAATCTTGGGTGAAAACATAGGTTAAAAGTACATTATTATTTAGGTAAATTGTGCCAGAGTATTTTAGAATTATTCCAATGAAATATTTTGAGTGATTTTTAGCTTTAAAACTTTTAAATTCTTCCGATCATTGTTCTAATTTCCTTCATTGTTTGCCTAACTTTACTTAAAAATATTTTATGAGTGAGCATAGCCTTATTTCAGTCTTAGCGCCTAGTTTGTTGTGGCAGTCTTTTGTTGCCTTAAATGAGGTGCCTAGACCCTCTAAGAAGGAGGAAAAAGTCATTGCCTTTATGTTGGATTTTGCCAAATCTTTGGGTTTGGAAGTGGATCAGGATGCAGTGGGTAATATTCGGGTCCTAAAACCTGCAACAGCTGGCATGGAATCTTTGCCAGTAGTTACTTTGCAATCCCATTTAGACATGGTGCACCAGAAGAATAAGGAGACCGTTTTTGACTTCAATACCCAAGGGATTCAAATGGTTTTGGAAGGGGATTGGGTCAAAGCAAAAGGCACTACACTGGGAGCAGACAACGGGATTGGAGTAGCCGCTATCATGGCCTTGTTGCAAGCTACAGATATTCCACACGGACCTCTGGAGGCACTTTTTACGGTAGATGAAGAGACTGGTATGACAGGAGCCAAAGGCTTGGCAAAAAATTGGCTTAGCGGAAAGTACCTTTTGAATTTAGATACAGAAGACGACGACGAAATTTCCATTGGCTGTGCTGGAGGTATAGACATTACCGTGAGTGCTTCTTTTGATGTAGTTGCTCTAGGGGAGGATCTTATTTCGTTAACACTAAAAATTACCGGCTTACAAGGGGGTCATAGCGGAATGGATATTCACAAAGGTTTTGGAAATGCCAACCTTATTGCCAACGACTTGTTGGGTTCGTTTACTGATAAATTTAATGTGCAATTACATTCTATTCAGGGAGGCAGTTTAAGAAATGCCATCCCTCGTGAGAGTACTATTTCTTTTGTAGTGCCCAGAAGTCAAAGGGCTTCTTTAGAAGCTTTTGCGGCCGTACAATTTCAAGAGACCATCAAGGCTTTTGCTGGGGTAGAGGAAAATTTAAACATCCTATTAACAGCTTATGGTACCACAGAAAATATGGGCTTGTCTGTTTCAGACACACAGTCGCTTTGCAAGCAAATTAAGGACATTCATAATGGGGTGTACCAATGGAGTGCTACGGTCCCAGATTTGGTAGAGACCTCTAATAATGTGGCACGCATAACCCTTTCAAATGGGGTGTTAGAGATCGCTTGTTTGTGTAGGTCTGCCGTAGAAGTCGCAAAGATGGATTTGGCACAGCAAATCAAAGCTGGTTTTGACCCTGCTGTATACGCTGTTACCTTTTCTGGAGATTATCCTGGATGGGCACCCAATACAAGCAGTCAGTTACTCAAAACAGCCTCTGGTTTATATGAATCTATGTTTCAAGAAACCCCTAGGGTAGTGGCTTGTCATGCTGGGTTGGAGTGTGGTCTTTTGGGGGCTCATTATCCTGCTATGGATATGGTGAGTTTTGGACCTAATATTAGGGGAGCACATTCTCCTGATGAAAAGGTCTCTGTAGTCTCTGTACAGAAATTTTGGAAGTACTTATTACAGCTGCTTAAGTCTGTATCATAAAGGAAATATACCGCATAAAAAAAGGGGCTTTAGCCCCCTTTTTTTATTATTGTTTAGGTGAATTACTCTACAATTTCAAGCTCAAAGAACAGGTTAGAATTTGGCGGAACAACGCTCCCTCTTCCTGCACTTCCGTAGCCAAGGTGTGAGGGTATAAATACCATGATTTTGTCACCAAAATTCATACTTAATAAACCTTCTCTAAACCCAGGGATCAGTTGAGCGTCTTCCTTGAAATCCATTGGGAATGGCCCATACATGCCTGCTGCCTTTCTATTTGGATCATAACTATTGGTTTCTTTGGCAATAGATTCAATATTGGTGTCTACTATAGCGCCATTTTCTAAAAACCCAGCGTAATATACATTTACTTTCTCTCCCATATTTGGCTTAATGCCATTTCCTTCTTTTATTTTATAAATTCCTAAACCAGATGCAGTGATAGTAGCCTTAGATTTTTGTTCTGCTATTTTTTCTAAAAAAGCCGCTCTCTTTTTAAGGTTTTCTTTTTCTGCATTGGCTATTTCGTCAAAGTAAGCTTCCATTACCTTATTGGCATTGAATTTTCTCGCCTCTGAACCATTCCTGATAATAGTCACAGCCTCCATTACAACAGGTGTATTTGGTTTGGTATTCATCACAGCCACATTGGCAATTGAGTCCACCACTTCCAATCCTTCAATAACTTCTCCAAAAACAGTATGAACACCGTCTAACCAAGGTGTGTCTTTATGGGTAATAAAAAATTGGCTTCCATTTGTGCCAGGACCGCCATTAGCCATAGAGAGAATACCCATTTTAGAATGCGAGAGCGTCTCATCAAATTCATCTTTGAATTTATAGCCAGGATTTCCAGTACCGTTGCCTAAATAGTCCCCACCTTGAATCATGAAATCTTTCATAACCCTATGAAAAGTTAAACCGTCGTAAAATTTCTTTCCTTTAAATTGGTCTTCTACAAATGGACTAGTTCCTTCTGCGAGCGACACAAAGTTTGCCACAGTAACAGGTGTTTTTTCTGCCTCAAGTTTAAGAACAATATCTCCTTGAGCTGTTTTAATATTAGCGTACAAACCGTCTGCTAGATCAGGTCTTTGGCTGGTTTTACAGCTTGCTAAGAGCAAGGCAAAAAGAATGAATATGGATGTAATTTTTTTCATTGTTGTCTGATTTATTTGTCTAATTGATTTTTGTATTTGGGTAGTATTGATTTAAAATAAGTGATGGTGTTTTCAAGGCTGTTCTCGCCCCTTCCTCCAGCGGCGTTGTCGTGACCTCCACCGTTAAAATGGGCCCTAGCAAATTCATTTACAGAGAAACTTCCTTGGGATCTAAAAGATATTTTCACCATTTTTTCGGCAGCATTTTCTATGAAAATTACGGCAAAAACAATTCCTTCTATGCTGAGACCGTAATTTACAAGCCCTTCTGTATCTCCTTTTTTATAATCGAATTGGTCTAATTCTGCCTGACTCAAATGAATGATAGCGGTATGAAACTCTGGAAGTATTTCCATGTTTTTGAGCGCACAGCCCAATAGATGGAGCCTACTGGGGCTATTGGTGTCATATATGGCGCGGTGAATGCTTGCATTTTGAGCGCCTTTATCTATAAGTGCTGCAGCTACTTTGTGTGTAGTTGCTGTGGTAGAAGCAAATTTAAAAGATCCCGTGTCTGTTAGTATTCCAGTATACAAACAGTTTGCTATGTCCTTGTCTATAAGATGGAGGTCTCCCATATCTTCTATAAAATGATACACCATCTGGCAGGTTGCACAAATTTCAGTATCTGAGTAAGTGTATTTTGCGTAAGTGTCTGGCTGTTGGTGGTGGTCTATCATGACAAAAGTAGTCTTCAAACGCTCCAAGTTCGGCTGCATGTCATGGCCCACTCTCGATAAGTGATTAAAGTCTAAAGTAAAAACAAAAGAAGCTTGTTCCAGCGTTTTTAGGGCTAAGTCTCTGTGGTTCTCAAAATTTAGAATGGTTTCAAAACCAGGCATCCAATGCAAAAAAGAGGGCGCCTCATTGGGAGAGACTACCACCGCTTCATGTCCTAATTTTTTTAAGTAATGGCATAGTGCCAAGGTAGACCCTATAGCGTCTCCATCTGGATTTCTATGAGGTATTATAGCTATCTTACAGGGTGTGGCCAATGCACTTTTTAAGGCCTTATAATCTATTGCAATCATTGGGGTAAATATACAATTTTATCCGGGAGACTTATATTTGATTTACTTAAATTTACCCTCAAATAAACAAACAATGACGCCAAAAACCATCCTTTTAAAACACTGTTTTTTGGGCTTAATTTGCCTAATCTTTGCCGCAACAATTCAGGCCCAAGACACCCCTAGCTTTACTGTAGCATTTGGTTCTTGTAACAGGACAGACCTGACAAATAACCTTTGGGATGACATTTATAAGGCCCAACCCAACCTCTTTATTTGGGGAGGAGACAATGTGTATGCAGACACTGATAATATGGAGAAATTAGCTGCTTTCTACAAGACATTAACGGAACAACCGGGCTATGCAAAAATAGCATCAGAGATTCCGGTCATTGGTACTTGGGACGACCATGATTACGGTATGAACGACGGAGGTGTTTACTTTAAAGCCAAGGCGGCCAGCCAAGAGGTCTTTCTAGATTTTATGGGGGTGGCTAAAGACAGTCCTAGAAGAAAACAAGCAGGAATTTATTGGGCCCACCATTACAAAACAGCAGACTTATATGTAAAGGTGTTGGTGTTAGACACCCGCTACTTCAGATCAGATCTTACCCCAGATCACGAAACTTCTAAACGAAATAAACCAAATCCCTACGGACAAGGCACTGTGCTTGGAAACGCTCAGTGGGAATGGTTGGAAAATGAGCTTCAAGATGGGGAGCCAGATGTTACTTTACTGGTGAGCAGCGTGCAATTTCTCTCCAATGAACACGGTTTTGAATGCTGGGGAAATTTCCCTCATGAAGTAGATAAATTAGAACAAATGCTGGTGAGTTCGGTCTCTCAAAATGTGATTATACTCTCTGGAGACCGTCACATATCTGAAATTTCTAAGAAGGAAATTCCAGGATTGTCCTATCCATTAATAGATTTTACCTCAAGTGGTCTTACCCACGCTTACACGAAATTTAAAGGAGAACCCAATCCTTATAGGGCCTCAAAAGTGGTGGCCAAAGAAAGTTTTGGATTATTGCAATTTTATGCCAAAGAAAGAAAATTAGTCTTGGAAATGGTCACAGATGGGGGCCTTAAGGCCGACACCTTTGAAATGCATTTTTAAAAACATCTCATTGGTTTTGTTGTTGTTATCATAAAAAAAGCAGTACTTTTGCAAAAAAATTTTAAGATGATTCAAAACAGAACCTTTACCATGATTAAGCCAGATGCAGTAGCTAATGGACATATTGGTGGTATTTTAGAAAAAGTTACGGCAGCAGGTTTTAAAATTGTAGCCATGAAGTACACACAGTTAAGCCTTCGTGATGCAAAAGCTTTTTACGCAGTACATTCAGAAAGACCATTTTTTGGTGAATTGGTTGAATTCATGTCTTCTGGTCCTATTGTTGCAGCTATTTTAGAAAAAGACAATGCTGTAGAAGATTTTAGAGCACTTATTGGCGCTACAAATCCTGAAGAAGCAGCAGAAGGTACGATTAGAAAAATATATGCAACCTCTATTGGAGAAAATGCTGTTCACGGATCTGATAGTGATGAGAACGCAGCCATTGAAGGTGCTTTTCACTTTGCTGGAAGAGAGATTTTCTAAGCAGTATATTAATACCATAGCTTATTACTAAAAAAGCTTATTACTAAAAAAAGGCGGCCCAATGGGCCGCCTTTTTTGATGCGCGTATTTTTATATTATCTAAGGACAATTTTTTGAATCATGTCTTTACCTAAAAGAGCGTTGAGCATGTCAATAATTTTAGATTTACCATGACTGAGTTCTTCCCTTAATACGGCAGAACTTAAAAAGACATATAAGGTAGTGCCTTCTAAACGCACTTCATTCGTGTAGGCGTTTACGCCACTTCCCATGGATTGTGCCCAGGCATCTTTGGCATTCACTTTGTCCAAACCCTTTTCAAGTTTATTTTCTGTGATAAAACCTGCTAAGGCCTCTTTTAAAAGTTGTGGGCTGTCTTTTCTACTCATCGTTTATATTGATCGGTTCATAGCGTTTGTAGTAGTAGCGTACTTGCCCTTGGTCCTTAACGGCATATTCAAGGCTATCTAATTCCAATAGGCTAAGGGTGCTTTTTTGGTCTCCTTCAAAATGCATTTCCCACAACCCATCTTTTTGGATGAGTTTGAATTGGGCTGCTTTGTTAGAAGTTTGGTATCGGCCGTTAAGGCCAGGTTTCATTTTCTTTATATATCCGTTAAACCCATCAATGCCTATATAATCTACCGTTGTATTGACAGTATATGGCTTGGTTGTTCCGTCTTGGAAAACAACTTTTGTAATTTCCCAATAACCTTCTAAACGACTTATTTCACCTTCTTGAATGGAGGATTTACAGGCAGTAATGACCGTTAAAAGCAATAATAGATACAGGTGTTTTTGCATGGCTTAAAGGTAGTAATTTATGCTAGAGAAATGAGGGCGTAAGGGTGTTCAGTTGTTTTTAAAACGGCTTCGGTCCTGTCTGCATGAGTGTCACTAATAAATATTTGACCATAGGCATGGTCATTTACTAGGCCCAGTAATTGTGCCACCCTTTGTGCGTCTAACTTATCAAAAATGTCGTCTAAAAGTAAAATTGGGGTGGTATTAGACTTTTCTTTAATGAAATGAAATTGAGCGAGCTTTAAAGCGATTAAAAAGGATTTCTGTTGTCCCTGACTTCCGAATTTTTTTATGGGGTGTCCTTCTAATTCAAATTGTAGGTCGTCTTTGTGAATACCTACTGAGGTATATTGTAATGCCCTGTCTTTGGATAGGTTTTGCACCAATAAGTCTTCTAAAGGGGCATGATCCATACCGCTTGAATAATCGATAGTTACCGATTCATTTCCCCCAGAAATAGCTTGATGTTGAGATTGAAAAATCGGTATAAACTGTGTTAAAAACGCTTTTCTTTTTTCATAAATTGGTTGGGCCAATTGGGACAATTGGCTGTTGTAAACACTCAGTGTTTCTGAGTCAAAAGTTTGATTAGCGGCAAAGTATTTGAGTAGTGCATTTCTTTGAGAAAGCACCTTTTGATAATTTAAAAGGGTATTTAAATAATTTTTGTCTGATTGAGAAATAACCCCGTCAATGAATTTTCTTCTGGTTTCACTGCCTTCTGTAATGAGGTCCCTATCTGCTGGAGATATCATGACTAGAGGCATAAATCCTATGTGGTCTGCTAATTTTTCATAGACTTTTCCATTTCTCTTAACGACCTTTTTAGCCCCTTTTTTCATGCTGCAAATGAGTTTTTCAGATTTTTCTTCTTTCTCTAAAATGGCGTCTATGACAAAAAAGTCTTCTCCGTGTCTGATGTTTTGAGAACTGATGGGATTAAAATAACTTTTACCAAATGACAGGTGGTAAATAGCGTCTAAAACATTCGTTTTTCCAATGCCATTGGCCCCAACAATGCAATTCATTTTTGGGTTAAAGGTGAAATCACGTTGGTTGAAATTCTTGTAATTGAGTAAGGAGAGTTGTTTTAAAACCATTGAAAATGCTTAGCTGAATGGGGGCTTTAGGTAATTAAGTGCAAATTATTCAAAAATAACGAATAAATAGGCTTTTCAATTTAGATAAAAACTTTATTTTTGCCCCACTAAATATAGATTATGGCTACTTATAACAAGCGCGGATATAAAGGTAAGAATGTTGAAGAATCACAACAGTTACAAAATGAAAACAGTACAACAGCAGAAGTTTTTTCTAGCTTAGATGAAGGTGCGTCTAAAACAGAAGCCTGGGTAGCAGCGAATCAGACCTATATATTGGGAGTGATTGGTGCTGTAGCATTGGCTGTTTTAGGTTATTTAGGGTATGTGCAATTTGTACAAAAGCCTCAAGAAGCTACTGCAGCCAATGAATTATTTTACCCACAACAATACTTTGATCAGGCTATAAACGCCACACAAGCCAAAGATTCTCTTTTTCAATTGGCCTTAGATGGTGCTGAAGGTAAATACGGTCTTTTAGATATAACAAAAGAATACGCTGGAACTAAAGCGGCTAATTTAGCCCACTACGCTGCAGGAATTTCTTTATTAAACCTGCAGAAATATCCAGAAGCTATTGCGGAATTAGAACAATTCTCATCAGATGACGCAGTACTTGGTGCATTGGCACAAGGTGCTATTGGAGATGCATTCATGCAGTTGGAGCAAACTTCAGAGGCACTTTCTTACTACCAAAGTGCTTTAGGACACAGTAACAATGAGTTCACAACACCTAAATTTTTACACAAAGCTGCAGTAGCTGCAGTGGCATTAGGTCAAAAAGAAAAGGCAGCCTCTTATATCGCTCAAATTAAAACAGATTTTCCAAATGCATTAGAAGCAGCAGGTGCAGACGCCTTGTTAGGACTAATGAACGGAGATAAATAATGGCCACCGCTCTTAGTAATTTATCCGATTATAACGCAGAAGACGTTCCCAACGCCAATGGACTTAGAGTTGGCTTGGTGGTGTCACAATGGAATAAGGAAATTACCCATGCCCTATACAAAGGTGCTGTAGAGACCCTATCTTCCCATGGTGTTCAAGACCAAGACATGATTACATTCAATGTACCTGGGAGTTTTGAATTGCCTTTTGGCGCTTCTAAAATGATCGATAAATATGCCCCAGACGCAGTAATTGTCATTGGGAGTGTCATTCAAGGTGAAACAAAGCACTTTGATTTTGTTTGCCAGGCCACTGCGCAAGGGGTAATGGATTTAAATATTCAAACCCAGGTGCCGGTTATTTTCTGTGTTTTAACAGACAATACTTTACAGCAGGCACAAGACAGGTCTGGAGGGAAGCACGGAAATAAAGGGGTAGAGGCAGCTGTAGCCGCCATTCAAATGGCTAATTTGTCTTAAGGCTTGTAATTACTATTGGATCTGCCAATCAACTTTTTCATCATTTATTAGCTTTTGCTGGGTTTTCAATAAGGCCATTCTATGAATTCAATTGATTTGACTTCAGATTCATCAATCAAGTTAGGGTTTTAAATATAGTTTAAGCATTCGGGCATTGTTAACAATTTTGCGTCTTTTTGCTTATTCTAGGGGCTATTTTTTCCTATTTTTGAAAGAAGCTTGCCATTATGAGACTACCTACTTTATTTAAACAAAATAGCAATAAATCTTACGGTTATTCCCCACGTTATTACAGCGAGCGGAAAGAGCGTATTGAAAGGCTAAAAAGAGAAAAGGAAGCGTCCACAGCAGACCAAAGTCTCTTTAGAACTTCTGGACCAAAATCTTTTAGAGAAGACTGGCGTAGGCAAAAAAGTCAGGCGATGGAAAAAAATAGAAGGATCCGTTTGGCGGTTATTTTTGTCTTTTTGTTATTGGCCTTTTATACTGCCGTTCAAATGGGCGGATTAGATATTTTATTGTAATGACCCAAATTATTAAGCGTTTAGAGGCTCATGTAGCCAATCAAATTGCGGCTGGTGAAGTAGTTCAGAGACCTGCCTCATTGGTTAAAGAATTGCTTGAAAATGCCGTAGACGCTGGAGCAACTGAAATTGCCCTACACATTAAAGAAGGAGGCAAGCTATTGGTTCAAGTCATTGACAATGGTGTGGGTATGTCTGCACAAGATGCTGTAATGTGTTTTGAACGCCATGCCACATCTAAATTACAAACAGCAGAAGACTTATTTAAGATTCAAACAAAAGGATTTAGAGGGGAAGCTTTGGCTTCTATTGCTGCTATTGCTCAGGTAGTTATGAAAACCAAGACCCAGGATATGGAATTGGGTCGAGAAATTCACATAGCTGCAGGTAAACTGGAGGAACATACAGAAGTGGTGACTCCTAAAGGAACTAGTTTTGCTGTGAACAACTTATTTTACAACATTCCAGCCAGGCGTAATTTTTTAAAATCAAAACAAGTAGAGCAGCGTCATATTACCGATGAGTTTCATAGATTGGCTTTAGTCCATCCTGGAATAAAATTCACCTATTTCGCAGACGGCGCCCCACTTTTTGTATTGCCCAGCACCAGTTTTAGTCAAAGAATTGTTCAAATTTTCGGAAAGAAGATTCAAGATAAATTGGTCCCAGTTCAAGAAGAGACCCCCCAACTAAAAATAAGTGGTTTTGTGCTTAAACCCGAGTCTGCAAAAAAGAGTAAGGGTACGCAGTTTTTCTTTGTCAACCAACGGTTCGTAAAGATTAGTTCATTGCATTTTGCAGTAGTAAATGCCTTTGAAGGCCTTATTTCTAATGGCGTACATCCGGGATATTTTCTTCAAATAGACGTGGCTCCTCAGACCATTGACATTAATATACATCCCACTAAAACAGAAATAAAATTTGAAGACGAACATACTTTGTTCGCTATTTTAAGATCTGCTATAAAGCATTCATTGGGTCAATTTAATGTAGCTCCTGTGTTAGATTTCGAAAGAGATCCCAACCTAGACAACCCATACGAAACACTAAAAACCCCTGCACCAATTCCACATATTTCGGTAGACGCTTCTTTTAATCCTTTTGAGATTCAAGACAAACTACCTGCCTCTAAACAAAGCAGCAAGCAATTTCATGGTACGTACTCAAAAGACAGTTCTTTTAATAAAAACCCCGCTTCATGGGAATCGCTTTATTCAAATATTCACAATGACAGTAATGGGATAAATAGTTCAGATCCCGCAGACCCTTTTACTTCATTGTCAAAAGTCCCAAACAATTTATATGTGGAAGAATCCCATATGCAAGCTGGATTTTTTGACGCCCAAGCACCTTCAAAATCTGCTCATAATTGTTTTCAGTTAGGGAGAAAGTATCTAGTAAGTTCTACTAAATCTGGACTATTAGTGATTCACCAGTCTAGGGCACACCAAAGGGTTTTATATGAACGTTTTTTAACCAATTTCACCCACCAAGAAGCAGCCAGTCAACAACTGTTATTCCCCAAAGAGCTTACTTTTACGATTCCTGAAATTATGCGCTTAGAGGAATTAATGGCGCCTTTGTGTTCATTGGGTTTTAATATGGAAATAAAAGACAATCAAACTTTATCTATTATTGGCATACCCATAGTGCTTCAGGAAAAAGATCTCTCACGAGTCATTCAAGACTTTTTAAACACCTATGAAGCAGGACATCTCGGGGACCATTTTTCACAAACAGATATATTGGCTAAGGCTTTAGCTAAAAGTATGGGTATTAAGACAGGTGACACCTTAGCATTGGCAGAGCAATTAAACCTTATAGATGAGCTATTTGCTTGTAAAGAGTTCTTGACTTCTCCCTTTGGAAAGTCAGTAATGACTAATTTGCAACAAACTGAATTAGATTTAAAATTTTTATAATGGGAAGGATTAGTGATACAGTGAAGCATTTGATCATAATTAATGTGATCTTTTTTGTGGCCACTCAGTTGTACGGAGACGTCTTATACCAATGGTTCTCTCTATGGTACTTTGAGAATGACAACTTCTCTTTTTGGCAGGTACTCACACATATGTTTATGCACGGTGGTTTTATGCATTTGTTTTTTAATATGTATGCACTTTGGGCTTTTGGATCACCATTAGAGTTTAAATGGGGAAAGCAAAAGTTTTTATTTTTTTACATTTCTGCAGGTATTGGGGCAACCCTCATTCATTCTGGGGTTAATTATTTGTATTTGCATCAAGGATTAGATGCTTTAGCAGCAAATGGAATAGCGTCTGAATCTGTAATGGAAATTATACGTCAGGGGCAATACAGCCCAGGTTGGTATGACTTTGCATCTAGGGGAACAATAGATAATATGCTTTCTGCGTTCTCTACTCCAGCAGTGGGTGCCTCGGGAGCAATTTATGGAGTGCTAGTCGCTTTTGGTATGGCCTATCCTAATTCAGAACTATTTTTAATGTTTGTACCTGTACCTATTAAAGCCAAGTATTTTATTCCAGTCTTGATTGGCTTGGATTTATTTTCAGGGGTAACTGGTTATAGTATTTTTGGATCAGGTATTGCGCACTTCGCGCATGTTGGTGGGGCAATATTTGGTTTTATAATGGCCTGGTATTGGAAAAAGAATGAATTTAACAACCACAGATGGCATTGATATGAAAGGATCTAATTTTATCTATTGGTGGCAGCTAAGAGGCATTCATGAAAAACTAGCATTGGCTTGCGTCGCTTTTTATTTGTTCCAAACACTCCTCCCTTTTTTATTTAATTTTCCCGCAGCTAGTTTTTTGTATTGGTTCTCATTGCCGAGTAGCTTTTTGGGAATTTTAGAAAAACCATGGACTTTAGTTTCCTATGCTTTTTTTCATGCCAGCTTTTCTCACTTATTTTTTAATATGGTCATGCTGTATTTCGGAGGACAGCTGTTTTTAAATCTTTTCAATGCCAAGCGATTTCTAAATGTGTATTTTCTAGGCTTGATCACAGGCGGATTGGTCTTTTTATTGAGTTACACCATTTTCCCTGTGTTTAGTGGAAATGGGGCTAGTTTAATTGGTGCATCTGCAGGAGTCACAGCCGTTTTCATATTTATATGTAGTTATATGCCTTACCAGGAAGTAAGGGTGTTTTTCTTTAATGTAAAGCTTTGGCAGCTTGGGGTATTTTTTATTTTAACGGACCTGATTCAAATTCCCAATGGTAATGCAGGAGGACATTTGGCTCATATTGGCGGGGGTATTTTAGGTTTTGTATATGCCAATAAACTGAAAGAGGGAAAAGATATAGGGCGCTCTTTTGAAACTATTTTTTCGCAATTATTTAAGGTGTTTACCCGATCTAAAACGCCTTTAAAGACTGCCTATAAAAGAAGTAAAAGCACACCAAGTCAAGGTGTTACAACAGCTTATAAGGAGCGCGAACAACAGAAAAAAACAGATGCTATTTTAGATAAAATCAGTCATTCAGGTTATGATTCATTGACCAAAGAAGAAAAAGATTATTTATTTAGTTCTGGTAAATCTTAGGCAATATTTATGTTAAAAAAGGTTTTTAACGGTTTTATGTTGTTACTCAATATAGGGATGAGTGCTCTGCTATTATTGGCCTGTCTTTTACCTTATATCTCTGTTGCTCTGGTCCCTTCCATGTCTATTTTTAGTCTTTTTGTTCCTTTTTTAGTCTTAGGAAACCTGTTGTTTTTGATTTATTGGATGATTCAATTCAAAAAGATTGTTTTTCTACCCATTGTTTCTTTGGGAATTGCATACTTTTTTATTGGTTCCTTTTTTCAATTTCGTGCAGAGCGTCCAATGCCTCCATCGCAAGACTTTTCAATAATGTCCTTCAATACGAGGCTTTTTAATAAGTATCAATGGAGTGATGATCCCTCTATTGCCAACCAAATTGTCGCATTTATAAAAAAAACAGATCCATCGGTAATTTGTTTTCAAGAGTTTGACGTTTCCATGAAAAAGCGTTTCATGAGTTACCCATATGTATATATTAGTGCAAGCGATAATTCAAAACAAGCGGTGCAAGCTATTTTTTCAAAATTTCCTATAGCCGCAAAAGGAATGCTTCCTTTTCCAAATAGCACCAATACGGCAATTTTCGTTGACCTTAAAATAAAAGGGGATACGGTAAGATTGTACAATATACATTTGCAATCTCTAAGGGTTAAACCTGAGGCGTCTAGTTTAGAAGCAGGTACTAGAGAACGTTTGTACAAAAGACTAAAGGTTTCTTTTGCCAAACAGCAAGCCCAAGCAGACATTATAGCAACACACAAAAGTGACAGTCCCCACAAAGTAATCGTTGCTGGAGATTTTAATACCAACCAGTTTTCTAGCGTGTACCACACCATCAAAGGAGCCCTTACTGATAGTTTTACATCTGCCGGTTCTGGTTATGGAAAAACCTTTGATTTTAAGTACTTTCCCATGAGAATAGATTTCTTATTGTCAGATCCAAGCTTCGAAATTACCTACCATAAGAGTTTTCCTTTAAGTCTATCAGATCATTTTCCAGTATTGGTGGCTTATCGTTTAGATTAAACAGTCTAGACTGTCTGCCAGTATGTGAAGGCAAAGGGCAAAACCAATAATACGAGTTTTTTTAAAAAGACAAAGCAGTAAGTAGCAACCAATAGCCACACTAGAATGTAGTGGATGAAAAAAGATACTACAGCGGTCAGGATCAAAAATAGGCGATGCCAACAGATGATCTAAATCAATAAAAATAGCCCCCCAAAAGAGGTAAAGCACTTTTTTAAACTTTCTAGGATAGCCCCATCTCGCAATACCAATTGGGACTATAAAATGGGTGCCGTAATGAATTAAAAAGGACAGCACTTAAACGAGGGTGTTATTTAGAATAGCCAACGCATTTGGGCCTTCATTAAACAGCAAATCTAAAATACTCAAATTGGGAATAAAACCGTGTCTGTCTCCAAAAACTTGCTGGTACTCAGGAAAGTTTAAGTCTTTAGATGCTTTCGGACTTATAAGGTGTCTGTGGTCATTTGTGCTTTGTGATTCTTTTTCAAAAACAGTGGTGTGGTTTTCTGAAAATGGAATTTGAAGACACCCACAAATGATTTTTATAACTTCTAAATTATAGGCTAATAAATAGTCGTGAGAATGGGTAAATAGTGGTTCAAGATCCTGCTCATAATACTCAAAAAAAGGAGAGGTTCTATAAGCAGTTTGAAGGGTTCTCCAATGGGTGCGTTGCCAAGGCTGAGAATTGTCAATAGGAATTTGATCGTAGCTGCGTCTGTGCGATAATTCTCCTTTGCCTTGAACAGGAATGGTTAAGCTGTGTATGCCCCTATCATTAGTGATATACGCCCTGTTTCTAAGGCTTTGCTTTTGGTAATTGCCCGAAACTTCCCAAATCACTTCATGTTGGACCATGGCCGCAAAACTGGCTATAGAAGGTAAGTAAGAGGGGAATAATAAAGTCTTTTTTAGAGTCATTTAGGTTGTTATATATTTTAGACTTTTTCTCTTTTATGCTTTTTTTCTCTTTCTAAAGAAATCTATCCCAAACCAAATTATTAAGGCAGCTAAAAACCATTTAAAATAAGACTGAGGCGCTCCCTCTCCACTTACCGTCGTAAATACCCTATCCCATCTAATTTTCCAATTTTTAATACCATCATTAATGCCATCTATACTCATCCATATAAAAATAGGTTTTCCAACAATATGGTCTTCAGGCACAAAACCCCAGTACCTAGAATCTTCTGAGTTATGTCTGTTGTCTCCCATCATCCAATAGTAATCTTGGGAAAAAGTATACTGGCTTGTTTTTTGTCCGTTTATACGAATCTCGTTACCCTTAATATCTAATTTGTTGCCTTCATAGTTGGTGATAATCTCCTTGTAAAAAGCAATATTTTGAAGGCTTAAGTCTACTGTATCTCCATTTGCTGGAATATACAAAGGACCAAATTGATCTTCATTCCATGGGAGGGAAGGTTCATGAGGGAAAATGGAAGGGTTGTATTGTCCTTTTAGGGCCAATTGTTTTACAATAGAGTCAATACCCGTTTGAGCGGCTAATTTTTCAGCTACCGCGTCTGAAAAAGTAGCCATTCTCTCTCGGTCTATAATTTCCGAAAGAGCCAGTCTTTGAGCAGCAATTAATTCTGGATTTATGCCACCGCTTTGGGTATAGATAAGGTAGCCTCCGTTAGGGTTGTTATAGATTTGTGCACCTGCCTGTTGTAATGCAGTTGCTTGGGTTTGGGTAAGATTTTGAGCCGTATATTTTCTGCTAAATTCTGTAACACCACTTTCTATTAATGACCTAGAGGAGACGCCTTTACTGGCAAAAATGGTGTGGGTATACTGGGTTTTCGCTCTGGAGGGAAGCTGTGTTTGAACCTCATTTATAAAGACATATCCATCTTGAATACGCAATAGATCTCCAGGAACCCCTACACACCTCTTAACATAGTTAGATTTTTTGTCAATAGGCTTTTCTACCCTAATATTAGAAGGGTCTCTAAAAAAGCGAACAGTATCTGTTGGCCAGCTAAAAACCACAATATCATTGCGTTTTACCTTTTGAAATCCAGGAAATCTGAAGTAGGGGAGTTGCGGTTTTTTAATATAAGAAGGGGTTCCAAGGATTGGAAGTGTGTCGTGAACCATTGGGGCCTGAAGTGGTGTCATTGGTGTTCGGGCACCATAATGAAATTTACTGACCAATAAAAAATCACCAATTAAGAGTGTTTTTTCTAATGATCCTGTGGGTATTACAAAGGGTTGTATAAAATAGGCATGCACCATACTTGCTGCTACAACAGCAAATACAATAGAGCTCACCCATTCGCCCAATGCTGTTCCAGGATTCAAATCTCTGCCGCTCCTGTGCACTGGTTTCTCTGCATAATTTAAGTAAAACAGATAAAAACCAAGGCTTAATACGACGATCCAAGAATCTAATACAGATCTTTTGCCAAAGGTTCTAATGGTTTCAACCCAAATAACGGGCACCATTAAAAGGTTAATCACAGGGACAAACATTAAAATAACCCACCAGGTAGGGCGCTGAATAATACGCATTAAAACAACCGCATTATAAACAGGCACTAAGGCCTCCCAAGATTTTCTACCTGCTGCTTTGTATAATTTATAAGTACCTAAGAAGTGTACTATTTGGAGCACACCAAGTGCTAATAACCATTGAGAACTATTCATTTGTTTGTTTTTTAAGCCCCTAGGCCAATACATCTGACATATTAAAAATGCCTTTTTTATTTTGTATCCACTCTGCAGCAACTACTGCGCCTAGTGCAAATCCTGCTCTGTTGTGAGCGGTGTGTTTAATTTCAAGCGTATCTGTGTCATTGGCATAGCTCACAATATGAGTGCCAGGAACTTCTCCCTCCCTCTTAGACGTGATAGGTAATTTATTTGTTACATTTTTTTCTGAATTTTCTGCAAGTATCCATTCTGTTAAATTTCCCTGCGCCAATATGCCTTCTGCTAGTGTAATGGCAGTACCACTTGGAGCGTCTACTTTGTGAATGTGGTGAATTTCTTCAATAGCAGTTTCATACCTATGGGGTTTCATTAAAGCAGCCATCTGTTCGTTTAATTTAAAGAACAAATTCACCCCTAAACTAAAATTAGATGCGTAAATAAAAGCAGTTTCTTGTTTTAAACAAGCTGTTTGCACCTCCTCCATCTGATCCAACCAGCCAGTGGTTCCACAGACCACAGGAACCCCTTTGCTAAAGGCCATTAATATATTTGTTACAGCAGATTCAGGTGTTGAGAAGTCAATGGCTACTTGAGCTCCATTAAAATCTTTTATAGCACCTCCTTCGTGGGTCAATACAATTTCGTGCCCTCGTTCATTGGCAATTTGGGCAATCATTTTACCCATTTTTCCGTAACCTAAAAGTGCTATTTTCATATTAATATGTTATGGTCATTCCCATCCCAAAATAAGTGGTATTGGTAATGGGTTCTAAATCTAAAAAAGGCTTGTACTCCACACTTAATTGGTCATTTACATTAAACTGTTTTAGGTGTGCATTTACATTTGCGTCTATAATATTTAAGGCGTATAAGCCAATGGTTACCACCAAGTACAGGTCCCTGTCTTTTTGGTACCTTTCTTGTCCATCTTGTAAGGCCTTGTCAGACAAATCTGGGCTTCCAGGAACAATACCACTTTCATTAACGTCGTAAAATTCATCGTTCATAAAACCCGCCCGCCTACTTTTAAATGCGTCTCTATAGCGTCTGTATAAATTATCATTTACCTTAAAAACATAGGCACTCCCACCAATAGCAGCATATACCATAGGCACCTTCCAATATTTTTTATTGTAAAACTGACCAAGCCCAGGAAGTACCGCAGACAAGAAAGCAGCTCTGGCAGGTGCTAAGGGGTTAATTTCTTTAGCTGGGCCACTGTCAAAGGACATTAGGCCACCTTTCTTTTTTACTGGTTTCTTTTTTTGTAGCAATGCAGGTGCTTGCAAGCTGTCCTGTTCTTGCACCTCTTGTGCATGAAATGTACTAGAGAGTCCAAAAAATAATATGATCGTTAAGTACTTAATCACCTAAGAGTGTTTTTTTAAGGGCTTCGTATTCTGCTAGATCTTTAAAATGAAGGCTAATTTTTCCTGCGCCTTTGGCCGATGCCGCAATGGCAATCTTCACTTGAAATTTTTTCTGAAATTCAGTTGTATCTGCTTTAGCAAAAGAAGGTATTTTACTTTCTGATTTTGGAATAGATTGAACCCCTGGTTGTTGGTACTTCCTAACCGCTTCTTCCGTATCTCTTACAGATAAGTGATTCTTTACAATTAATTCGTATAATTTTATTTGGTCTTTCGTGTCGCTAATGTTTACCAAAGCCCTTCCATGACCCATACTCAAAAAACCATCCCTAATACCCGTTTGAACAATAGGGTCTAGTTTCAGCAGTCTCATATAATTGGTTACTGTAGACCGTTTTTTGCCAACCCTTTCACTCATTTTTTCTTGGGTCAGTTGAATTTCCTCCAACAATCTTTGGTAAGAAAGCGCAATCTCAATGGGATCTAAATCTTGCCTTTGAATATTTTCTACCAAAGCCATTTCTAAAGATTCTTGGTCGTTGGCAATTCTAATATAAGCAGGAATTGTTTTTAATCCTATCAGCTTACTCGCCCTAAACCTCCGCTCTCCTGAGACCAATTGGAATTGATTAAAGTCTATTTTCCTTACAGTGATGGGTTGAATCACCCCAAGTTCTCTGATAGATCCAGCCAATTCTTCTAAGGATTCTTCATTAAAATTAGATCTGGGTTGAAAAGGATTCACCTCAATACTACTTATGTCTAAAGCCACAATATTACCTACCAACATTGAGGCATTTTTGTCTGTTACAGATCTAATGTCGTTTTCAGGGTCTTTAAGTAGGGCAGATAATCCCCTTCCTAAAGCCTGTTTTTTTGTCGCTTTAGCCATATTATATTTTATCCTTATTTTTTTTCAATAATTCTTCTGCTAGGTTTAGATAATTGGCGGCGCCTTTACTACTAGCATCGTATTTAATAATACTCTCTCCAAAGCTTGGGGCTTCACTCAAACGAACATTTCTTTGTATAATCGTTTCAAAAACCATTTCGCTAAAGTGTTTTCTGACCTCCTCTACGACCTGGTTGGATAGCCTTAGTCTTGAATCATACATAGTGAGTAATAGGCCCTCAATGTCTAAATCTGGGTTGTGAATTTTCTGTACGCTTTTAATAGTGTTTAGTAATTTCCCTAAACCTTCCAGAGCAAAGTATTCACATTGTATTGGGATTAAAACAGCGTGTGCAGCGGTAAGCGCATTGAGGGTGAGTAAGCCTAATGATGGTGCACAATCAATTAAGATGTAATCATAAAGATCCAGAATTGGTGCAAGGGCTTTTTTGAGCATGTATTCTCTATCTTCAACGTCTACCAGTTCAATTTCAATAGCGACCAAATCAATGTGAGAGGGTATGAGGTCTACATTTGGAGAGCTTGTTTTTATAATAGTCTCTTGGGCTAAAGCGGTGAGTTCTAACAATTGATAGGTCCCCAATTGTACTTCTTGAACATCTATTCCTAGACCAGAAGACGCGTTGGCTTGTGGGTCTGCATCTATTAAAAGCACTTTTTTTTCAAGTACCCCTAATGAAGCAGCGAGATTCACTGTCGTAGTTGTTTTTCCTACGCCTCCCTTCTGGTTGGCAATAGCAATTATTTTACCCATCTATATTCTCTAGTTAGGGTATAAAAATACAATTATTTAAGCGGCTATAAAAGGAGAATTTGTTAACAGAAAGTGAATATTTAATTCCTTAATGGAAAAGCTTATTCAAGCTCAGATGCTAGAATTTCAAGGAGTTCTATTGCTGTTTTTGCCATGGGTACACCAGGACCAAAAACAGCTTTAGCGCCATTTTCTTTTAAGATAGTAATGTCTTTTATTGGGATTATCCCACCTAGGACAATTTTAATGTCAAAAGCATGGGCTTTTTTTAAGGCCAATTGCAAATCTTGTAGGATTGTTTTGTGCCCTCCAGCTAGGGAAGAAATTCCCAAGAAATGCACATCGTTTTCTATGGCTTGTTTCACCGCATTTTCTGCCGTTTGAAACAAGGGACCTAGATCTACATCAAAGCCAATGTCTGCGAGTGAAGTAGCGACAATCTTAATGCCCCTATCATGACCGTCTTGGCCAATTTTAGCTAACATAATTCTGGGTCTTCTGCCGGAATGACGCAGATAATCTTGCACTTTTTCTCGTGCGAGTTCAAATGTTTTGTCTGATTTAATCCCTTTCGAATACACCCCTGAAAATAAATGTTGCTTGGCTTTATAGCGCCCAAAAACATGCTCTAAAGCTTGACTTATTTCCCCTAAAGTAGCTCTTTTTCTAGCAGCAATTACAGATAAGTGGAGTAAATTTCTCGAGGGATCCATCTTTTCCTGGCTTGTAGTATTTTGCTTTAAATCAGCATCAAGAATCTTTTTAGCGGCTATTTCAATCTCAAGTAGCGCAAGTTTTACTGCGGATTCATCCCGCTGAGACTTGAGTTGTTTGAGTTGTTCTTTTTGCTTTTCAAGCACTGCTAAATTGTCAATCTCTAAATGATCAATAGGGGGTTCCATTTCATCATTAAAAGTATTTACGCCTACAAGAATATCTGAGCTATTGTCAATATTAGCTTGCTTTAATGTAGCAGCCTCCTCAATACTCGTCTTTGCTTTTCCCTCTTTAATCCATTGTATTATACCGCCCTCTTTTTCAATATCTGACAGTATTTTCTCAGTTTCAGCAATAAGATCTGCTGTCTTTTGCTCTACTAAAAGGCTGCCACCCAATGGATCTATGATTTCTTTAATACCAGATTCTTCTTGAAGAAATATTTGGGTGTTTCTGGCTATACGGGCAGAAAAGTCAGTGGGTAGTGCAATGGCCTCATCTAAAGCATTGGTGTGTAAACTTTGGGTGCCTCCTAATACTGCAGCCATAGCTTCTACGGTGGTTCTGGTCACATTATTAAAAGGATCTTGTGCAGCCAAGCTCCAACCACTTGTTTGGCAATGTGCTCTTAGCATTAATGACTTGGGGTTCTTTGGATTCCACTGTTGCATTTTACTAGCCCAAATGGTTCTGGACGCCCTCAGTTTTGCAATTTCTGCTACAGGATCCATGCCAATTCCCCAGAAGAAAGATAATCTGGGAGCGAATTGATCTATTTCCAAACCTGAATCTATTCCTAATTTAACATAGGCGAGTCCATTGGCTATGGTATAAGCCAATTCCTGCGCTGTTGTTGCTCCTGCCTCTTGCATGTGGTAGCCGGAGATACTAATGCTATTGAATTTAGGCATTTGTGCTGCAGTGTATTGAAATATATGTGAAATAATTTCCAAAGACGGTTCCGGGGGGTATATGTAGGTGTTGCGCACCAAGAATTCTTTTAAAATGTCATTTTGTATGGTGCCACTCAAAGATTTCAATGGAGTTCCTTGTTCCTCTGCTGCCACAATATAAAAAGCCATTATGGGAAGTACTGCACCATTCATGGTCATAGAAACAGACATCTGATCTAAAGGAATGTCTTTAAAAAGTCGCTTCATGTCTTCTACAGAGTCAATAGCTACCCCTGCTTTACCTACGTCTGCTCTAGCTAATATGTGGTCTGAATCATAACCTCGGTGGGTGGGAAGGTCAAAAGCAACTGACAGTCCTTTTTGTCCTCCTTTAAGATTTTTTTTATAAAAATCATTGCTTTCTTCTGCAGTAGAAAAGCCCGCGTACTGCCTAATAGTCCATGGCTTGTGCAAATACATTCTGCTGTGGAGGCCTCTGGTAAAAGGAGGAAAACCTGCCGCATTTCCTTTAATATTAACAAGCGTATCTATTTCCTTGAATTCCTTTAACGGAATTTCTGGAGACAGATTCTTGTCTATATTTAAATATGCAATGGCATCTCTACTGATTTTCATCTAGGTCTTTTAAGGCTTTTTGTTCAAAGTAAGTGGCGTATCTCTTTGGAATTAAAGGTGTAATGAGGGTTTTTCTTTTATCTATTCTTAAAAAGGGATACTTTTCAAAAGTCAGTTCTTCCAACTCAAACAATAGGTTTGCACCCAAAAGTGACCGTTTACCTGAGCGGTATAATTCCATTTGCTTCTCAAATTGAAGGTGTATGGCTTTTTGAATACTATTGTTTTTAAGTCCAGCAATTAAACCCCCGTTAGCCTCAGTACTCTTAAAAATTGATAAAGCTTTTTCAGCAATTTCAAAAGCAATATGCGCTATGGCAAAACTTCCTATTACAGGGTCTTTTGTTCCAGACAATCCACATTCATGTTTTAAAATAAGCATCTGATTAATAGACAAACGATCACTGTAAGGATGATTTTTTTTGTGAATGTGGTCAAAGGCTAGTCCATATAAATGATGGCAGTTTCCTAAAATCCCAGCCATTAAACTACTGGTGTTTCTAATCAGGTTATGGTTGTTTTGAAAGAGCGTTTGGTCAATTTTTGATGGTTGGGTACTCAGCTCAAAAGGGGTGTTAAATTGGTAAAGTTTCTTTAAATTATTCCAGAGTATTTCAAAGGCTCTAAGTTTGCTGATCTCCATAAAGAAATCCGAGGATCTCGTATTAAAAATAAACTCAAAAGTTTGTATCCGATCTAATAATTTTTTTTCAGATAACAGTAATATATATTCGTGAGCATGGGCTAATGCATAAGCCAATTGTTGTGAAATACTGGCTCCTGCACTTTCAAAACCCCTGCTGTCTATAACGATCCTAGGGTTTTGATTAAGTGCTGCCAATTGGCAGACTAAGTCCAAATCTTCTTGTTGATTGGACCACCAATTTCCAGTCGTAAAAAACTGACTGATCGGATCTAATTGAATGCGACAGGATTTTTTTAAATCAGTATTTAAATGCCCTATAAAACTGTTAAGTTGTTTGGAATTTGCTTTTTGTAATTCAAAAATAAGGGACTTGTTTTCAGGTATATGATTTGCTAAATCTAGTGGGTGCTCTATATTTTCTTGAACGAGAAATTTCACCTGGTCACATCCCTTCTCAAAGCTCCATAACGCTTTTTCAAAAGACATCTTATTGTTGTTACAAAACACTTCAATACCAATATGAAACGGCTGATTTTCTTGGGTATTAGGACTGAAATTTTCAGGGAGGTCTTCGCGGGTGTAAAAGGGTTTTGTTTTTATACCATCTGAACTTTCACGAAGCATTTGTTCATTGTAATCTGCTCCATCTAATTCATATTGAATTCTCTGTTTCCAAGCTTTTCCGGAAACAGGAGAAAAAATAGCTGTATTGGCGCCCTGTTTATTCATTTAAAATACTGTCTTGGTATTCTATAATAAATACAGCTTCATTTTTCTTCTTCAGAAAGTAACGTTCTCTTGCGAATTTTTCCATGGCTTCATCTGAAGATAAATTCTTGAGGGCTTTCCTATCTTTATCTATTTCCCCTTCAAGGTACGCCTTTTCAGCTTCTAAATTTTCAATTTGAACGCGTAGTTCTTTTTGAATACGGAAAGAATTGGTGTCAAAAAAAAACATCCAAACTAAAAAAGCACTCAAAATAAGCACATAAATATTGGTCACAAAAGAGACCCATTTTTTCTGTCTGAATTGTTTTAATTTTTTAAGCATGGGGTCATTTTAATATTTGCAGCTAGTTTAATTTGTCATTGATAATAGTTCTCACAATATCTACAGCTACAGTATTGTAATGGTTGTTTGGTATAATAATGTCTGCAAATTCTTTTGCAGGTTCTATAAATTGGTCGTGCATGGGCTTTAAAGTAGTTTGGTATCTATTTAAAACTTCTTCTAAGTTACGGCCGCGTTCTTGTAAGTCTCTTTTTAGTCGCCTCATAAGACGTTCGTCTGAATCTGCATGTACAAATATTTTAATATCAAAAAGATCCCTTAATTCAGGGTGGCTCATGATTAAAATGCCCTCTACGATCATCACTTTTCTAGGCTGCGTTTTAACCGTATTTTTAGTTCTGTTGTGTGCAACAAAAGAATATTCGGGTTGTTCAATACTGTTTCCTTTTTTCAAGGCTTCTAAATGAGCTGCTAACAGGTTAAAATCAATGGAGTTTGGGTGGTCAAAATTTACTTTAACCCTCTCTTCCATGCTTAAATGGCTCAAATCATTGTAGTAAGAATCTTGTGAAATTACCCCCACTTCATTTTCAGGAAGCTCATTGATGATTTGGTTTACTACAGTTGTTTTTCCGCAGCCAGTACCTCCCGTAATTCCAATGATGAGCATAATTTATATTTTTTTCAAAAATAACAATAACAAACTAAATTTAAGTGAAATATTACAAAGACTACTACCTTTGAATTAAAAAGCCCTTGAGTGCTTTTTTATGCGCTGAGCATTAGGCCAGTATACTTTGAATAAATTATTGCTATTGTTTTTTAGGACTATATTTTATAGCGGATAAAAAATGAGCCCACATGAACTGTCTTTAATTGCACCAGTAACACTTTTATAGCAATTTATTTTGGACTGTATTTTTAGATATCCCATAAACGCAAATATGAGGGCTTCTTTAAATGCCACAATTTCTTTATTGCCAATGTCAATGCTAGCCAATGACTGTAGCTTTTCCGAAAGACTTTGCACTAAAAATTGGTTAAAAGCACCACCACCACTCAATAATATTTTATCTCCTTTTTCTAGACTAGGCGTTATAGATCTAAACATTTGATAGGCTATATGAATAACCGCTGTATGAAGCTGATCTTCAATGGAAGCGGTATTGTTTTCAAATAGCGGTTTCACATTTGCTTCATACCATTCTACTCCTAAAGATTTGGGAAAGGGTGCAGCATAATGCCCTAGAGCGTTTAACTGATCGTATAAAGCCTGATCAAGCTTTCCCTGGGCAGCCAAAGCGCCATTGTGGTCGTACTCGAGGCCTTTTTTACCCGCCAATTCATTGAGCAGCATATTGGCTACCCCAATATCATAGGCTATGATATTAGGTTCAAACTTATTTCTTTTATTTAAGGATGCTTTTATAGAGATATTGCTAATGCCCCCAATGTTTATGCAGTATTTGTATTCATTAAATAAAAGGGCGTCTCCAATAGGCACCAATGGCGCTCCCTGACCACCTAAAGCAATATCTGTGTTTCTAAAGTCTGCAATGACTGGAATTTGAGTTTCATTAGCTATAGCTTGCCCAGCCCCTAGTTGAAAAGAGTATCCCAGTTCTGGCCTGTGAAATACAGTATGTCCATGGCTGGCAATATAGTTGCACTCAAGCCCTTTGGGCGTTAAAAACAATTTAATCTGTTGGCCCAACCAGTGGCCATATTGTTGGTGTTTTTCCAATAAGATAGTGCTTGGATCCCTGTAAGCCGCTAGCAATAAAGCCTTCATTTCAGCGCTATAAGCTAAGGTTTCTGTCTTGATTATTTTGTACTGATACCCATTGCCTTTCGCATTTTCTCTAAAAGAGCAAAGGGCCATATCTAAACCATCTAGAGAGGTGCCAGACATGAGTCCTAAAAAAACCAGGTCTTTTTCTTTGTTCATAATCAATTTCTTTATTGAAAATCTTCTTTATTCATTGAAAATGCTTTACTCAATTCATTATGGCGATTTAAGCCTTTTATAAAAGTGACTTTTGTATTTTTTACATGTGCTAAACCATTGTAAATGGGTAAAATGGCTACAGCCTCAGCTGCCGTGTTGGCTTCATTAGTGGCGTATAGTACCAGCTTAGTTATGTTGGGATTAGCCACTTTAACGGTAAAGTATTCTTCTGAAATTTTATTTGTAGTAGCATTTAATGTGTACGCTTCGTTTGCCTCTCTCAAAGGAGAAAGAGGGGGGAGCACCCATTCACTAAATGGCCCATTCTTTAATGTGTGTACTACCTCTTCAAGTCCATCTTGCATTAACGATTTTGCGCTAAAAATGACCTGACCTGTGATTTCTGACTGCTTACTTCCATAGGTCAATTGGTCTATGATTTCGTTGGGATTTTTCCAAGCAGGGTCTGCATTATTGAAAATCTTGTAGGCGCCATAACCAATATAGATATTCGATTTTTTCTTTTCTTTGGACCACCAATCTACTAGTGTTTTGTGTGCTGCAGGGGCAAAGTTCATACTCCAATACAATTGAGGTACCAAATAATCAATCCAACCTTTTTCCATCCATACCAATGGGTCTGCATACAGATCATCATAAGTAGTTTGCCCTGCGCGGGTATTAGATCCTCTAGGATCCGTATGGTTGTTTTTCCAGACACCAAAAGGGCTCACACCAAAAGAAACCCAAGGTTTTTTACTTTTCACAGCAGTATGAATTCCTTCAATTAATCGGTTAATATTCTCCCTACGCCAATCATTAATTTGCTGTCCATTGCCATACTTGGTAAAAGCTTCGTGGTCTTCAAATATGGCCCCCTCTGTTTTATAAGGGTAAAAATAGTCATCTAAGTGAATGCCATCTATATTATAGCGTTCTACAATGTCTTTAGCCACAGCAATTAGATGGGACTGTACTTCTGGAAGTCCCGGATTGTAGTAATATTTAGATCCATAGGGGACCATCCAATTAGGGTGTTTATTAAAATCATGTGTCTCATTCAATAATGAAGTATCCATTGTCATGGTGGCCCTGTAGGGATTAATCCAAGCATGAAAATCCATACCGTATTGGTGGGTAGTTTCAATGAGCCATTCTAACGGATCTGTTTTGAACTTGGTGTTTTCTCCCTGTTTTCCTGTGAGGTATTTGGACCAGGGGGCCATGCTAGTAGGGTAAAAGGCGTCTCCTGATGCTCTTATTTGTACTATGACCGCATTAAATTTAATTTTTTTATAAAATACCAAGAGGTCTATATAGTCCTTTTGCATTTTTTCATAAGTATCACTTGAATTTTTTGGCCAATCAATATTAGCGACTGTAGCTATCCAAACACCTCTAAATGACCTTTCAGGGTCATTAAAAACAAGATTAGATTCTTTTTTAATGGCTGTTTCAGTCTTGGGAATATTCTTGCTTTGCGGTCCAAGTCCTGTTGTTCTTTGCGCGCTACAAGAGGTAACAATTAAGCTTAAAATGCAACTATAAAAGAAAAGTAATTTGGGTAGTTTCATGAAGTTAAAGTAGCAAAACGATTAAATACAAAAGGCCTATTTTAAAACTAAAATAGACCTTTTGGGGTGGTTATGGTTGGATTAACTAAAATTTATATCTCACAAAGCCCTCCATGGCCTCATATTCTGCAAGCCCTAAGGCATTGTATTTTTTTGCGGTTTCCCTATTTCGGTCTTCTGCTCTTTGCCAAAACTCTCTTTCATCACTTCCAGGAAACATTGCTGCGTCTTTCTGAGATTGGTGTTTAAAGATGGCATTTCTCTTTCTTATCATGTCTTTTGGCCCAATAGGAACAGCCATTTCCATGTCTGCAATATCCCATTCTTGCCATGCACCTCTATAGAGCCACACATAACAGTCTTTGATCCAGGTTGCTTTATCTGCAACCAATTTATCAATGGCTGCAAAAATAATATCTAAGCATACCCTATGCGTTCCGTGTGGGTCAGATAGGTCTCCTGCAGCAAAAATTTGTTGTGGTTTTACACGATTTAAAAGATCGTAGGTAAGGGCAATATCTTTTTCTGAATAAGGATTTTTCTTGACAGTTCCGGTTTCATAAAAAGGCAGGTTTTGAAAATGGGCGTTTTCTTCTTTGACCCCACAATAACGACAGGCCGCCATGGCTTCTCCTTTTCTAATGAGGCCTTTAAATTTTTGAATCATGGGTTGGTCTACCTCTCCTGGAGATTTATGACTCAAAAAGGTCTTTACTTCTTGAAACTGTTTTTCCAATGCAGTATTGTTTTCCTGTATGTCTTTGGCAAAATCTAAGAAACGGATTACCTCGTCGTCAAAAACCGCAATATTACCAGAAGTCTGATACGCTACATGAACTTCATGTCCTTGGTCTACTAACCTTAAAAGGGTACCTCCCATGGAGATAACGTCGTCATCTGGATGTGGGCTAAACACAATGGATTTTTTAGGAAATGGATTTGCACGTTCCGGTCTCTTTGTGTCATCGGCCTGAGGTTTACCTCCAGGCCAACCTGTAATAGTTTGCTGTAATTGGTTGAAAATTTTCACATTCAGTTCCTCTGCACTACCAATTTCTGCAATGAGGCTTCCCATTCCATATTCATTGTAGTCTTCATTGGTCAATTTCAGCACCGCTTTACTTCTTGTTTCAGACAACCAAATGGTTGCTTTTTTGATGAGTCCTTCTGTCCAGTCACAATCCCCTACAAGCCAAGGAGTTGCTTCTCTAGTAAGACTTGTCGCTGCTGCCCTGTCAATGATGAAATCACAATTGGGGTGTGTTTGAAGAAAGGTAGCAGGTACAGATTCTTGGATGGGGCCTTCTACGGCTTGTTTAATGATATTTGCTTTGCCTTCTCCCCATGCCATTAGGACAATTCTTTTGGCATCCATGATGGTACCCACGCCCATGGTGATTGCTTTTGATGGAACGTTTTCTTTTCCAAAAAAATCACTGGCTGCGTCTAAACGGGTAATCCTGTCTAGGCGAACCAGGCGGGTTTTACTTTTTAAAGAGGAGCCAGGTTCGTTAAAACCAATATGTCCTGTTCTTCCAATGCCTAGAATTTGAATATCTATACCACCAGCTTCTATGATTTTTTGCTCGTAATTCTGGCAATATGTTCTAACGTCCTCTTTTGTTTGCTGTCCATCAGGAATGTGAATTTGGGTATTTGGAATGTCTAGGTGGTCAAATAAATGTTCCCGCATGAAACGAACGTAGGAATGTACAGATTCCCTATCCATAGGGAAGTACTCATCTAGGTTAAAGCTGATCACATTTGAAAAACTAATTCCTTCTTCTTTGTGTGCCTGAACCAGGTATTCATAGACTTTAATAGGGGTAGAGCCTGTAGCAAGTCCAAGCACCATTTTTTTTCCTTCTTGTTGTCTTTGGGTGACTAATGAAACAATCTCTTGAGCCACATAATAGGAGGCCTCCTGAGAATTTTCGTGAATAATAGTATTTATTCTTTCAAACTTTTTTTGTTCTTCGGCTACCATTCTTAGTTTGGTTGGTTATTATAGACGTATCAAATATAGAAAAAAAATGCAAAATCTGCTGTTTTATGCTTTTTATTTTGCTGTTTATAGAAAATTATGAGAGCGGTTCGCATTTATACTGAAAAAAACGGCAATATTTTTTAATATATTTGTGTTACTTTATACGTACTTTAATTAAAGAATATGCTCAAAGAGGAACGTCATTTAAAAATTCTAAACGAAGTGGCCCTGCACAATAGGGTATTACTCACAGATATAGCAGAAAGTCTCAATGTTTCTATTGATACGGTTAGAAGGGATGTAAAGGAGTTGGACGTACTGAATAAACTAAAAAAGGTACACGGAGGTGCTATTGCATTAGGGTTTGTGAGTTTTAGCCCAAAAAACACCAATATTTACGCTCTCGCTGAAAAAACCACTATAGCCCAAAAGGCTATTACTCTAATTAAGGATGGTAGTGTAATACTGATCGATGGGGGAACCACCTGTTTGGAACTGGCCAGACTCATACCACATAAACTGCATTTAACTTGTTTTACTTTAAGCTTACCTGTAGCCTTAGAAATGCTCACCAAACCGAATGTTGAGGTTATTTTTATAGGGGGAAAACTCTCCAAAGATGCCCAACTATCTATAGGGGCAAATGCGGTAAATAATTTGTCAAATATTCGAGTAGATTACAGTTTTATTGGAACTGGATATGTAGATCCCGTGTATGGACTTACTGAGTTTGACTGGGATATTGTACAATTAAAAAAAGCCGTAATAGATGCCTCAAAAAAGACCGTGTTACTTTCAATATCAGAAAAACTAAATTCCCAACACCGTTACAAAACAGCAGATATTAGCGCTATAAATACTATGGTCACTGAGTTAGAGCCTACCAATTCAAAGCTCAATTCATTTAGAAATTACGACATTAAATTACTTTAGTAGGCTTGTCGTAAACGGTTTAATACTTGTAATGAGACTTTTAATATTTCCTTTAAAAACCTATTTGCATTTTCAACGCTATTTAATTCTTTTTCATGTCATTTAATAAACTAACAGAGTCTGCTTCTCATTACGATCATTTAGAAGAAAAATCTACTTTGGAGATCCTTCAGGATATTAATAAAGAAGATCAAACCATTGCCCTAGCTGTAGCACAGTCTATTGATCAGATGACTCCAATTATAGATATTTTGGTGTCTAATTTTAAAAAGGGCGGACGCCTATTTTACATTGGTGCAGGGACTTCTGGTCGTTTGGGTATATTAGATGCTTCAGAGATTCCTCCAACCTATGGAATGCCTCATGGACGCGTGATAGGGCTTATTGCTGGAGGAGATACCGCCATTAGAAAAGCGGTGGAAAACGCAGAAGATCACTGGACTCAAGCCTGGATAGATTTAAAAGCACATGACATAAATAATTTAGATGTTTTGGTTGGTATTGCTGCTTCAGGAACCACTCCCTATGTTATTGGTGGTGTAAAGGCGGCTAAAGCTGCAGGCATTACCACCGCTTGTATTACTAATAATTCGGGATCTCCTCTGGCCCTTGCGGTAGATTACCCCATAGAAATTCCAGTAGGCCCAGAGTACGTTACGGGAAGTACCCGAATGAAAAGTGGGACAGCTCAAAAGCTCGCCCTCAATATGCTCTCCACCGCTTATATGATTAGAGTGGGTAGGGTGAAGGGCAATAAAATGGTGCATATGCAGCTCAGCAATGATAAGTTGGTTCACAGAGGTGCCTCTTATGTAGCTCAAGCATTGGGTGTTTCGGAGGAAATAGGAAAAACCATGCTAAAAAAATACGGTTCAGTACATGCAGCTATAGCAGCAGAAAAATCCTGAACCGCCTATTTTATTTAGGAAAGTTTTATTTTTTAGGCACCAATTTCACAATTCCTTTACCTTCTACTGCAGCATAGATGAATCCATCAGGTGCTTGTCTCACACACCTAACCCTTCCAATGTCTGCCAATAATTTTTCTCTGTAAATCACTTTAGTTCCGTCTAATTCCAATCTTTCAAGGTATTGAAATGAAAGTGAACCCACCAAAAGATTGCCTTTCCAAGAAGGGTATTTATCACTAGTTACATAAGCCATTCCACTAGGCGCAATAGAGGGAACCCAGAAATGAATAGGCTGCTCCATATCAGGCATACTGGTCTTATCTGTAATAGGCGTGCCACTATAATTAATACCATAAGTGATCACTGGCCACCCATAATTTGCTCCTTTTTTAATAATATTAAGCTCATCTCCACCCCTAGGGCCATGCTCATGTGCCCACATTTCTTTTCTTATAGGATGGTAAATAAGTCCCTGAGGGTTTCTGTTTCCATAGGTATAAATAGCTGTTTTAGCGCCTTCTATCCCTACAAATGGATTGTCAGAAGGAATACTTCCGTCTGCGTTTATTCTATAGATTTTTCCACCATCCCTTTTAATATCCTGTGGGTTAACATCTCTATCTCCGCGTTCTCCAATGGTAAAATATAAATAGCCATTTTGGTCAAATTCTAGTCTAGATCCAAAGTGTTGTCCCTTGGTGGTATTGGGTCCTGCTTTATAAAGCACTTCATTTTCTACCAAGCTATTTCCTTTGAGTTTAGCCCTCATAATAGCCGTATGTCCTCCTTTTTCATTGCCCTCTTCAGAGGCGTAGGATATATAAATCCATCCATTTTTAGCATAATTGGGGTGCAACTCAAGATCTAAAAGACCGCCTTGCCCTCTCACATATACCTTTGGGGCGTTTGAAATGTCAGTTTTCACGCCTTGGGTTACTTTGATGAGTGCACCTTCTTTATCAGACACAAGCATACTCCCATCTGGTAAGAAAACCATTCCCCATGGATTGTTAATGCCTTCTACCACAGTTTCTATCGTGAATAATTCCTCCTTAGGAAGGTTCACTTCGTTGGGTTTGTTTTGGCCGCAGGCCGATGCCGTGATCAATAAAGCAACAGCAACAATAGCATTTTTAAAAGTCATGAGGTCTATTTTTAATTCCCGTAAATATACTAAAGATTCCCTTTTCAAAATTAAGTCCACATCTTTTTAAAAAGATGTCGTTTTTTGTAAAGCTTTATACTATATTTGCACCGCTGTAAACGCAGCTACACTCGGGGTGTAGCGTAGCCCGGTTATCGCGCCGCGTTTGGGACGCGGAGGTCGCAGGTTCGAATCCTGCCACCCCGACAAAAAAAACCAACTACTTTGTAGTTGGTTTTTTTGTTTTAATCTGGTTTAAATCGGTTAACTATCCTTTAGTCGCCAATAGTAGTAAACAAGCAGCAGATCTGTGGGGTTGCCATTCAGCGGTCTTTTTTTTGACCTTTCCAGGAGTGAATGGTGCTTCCTGAGGGAAATAGTGCTCTAATAGTTTTCTGAGGTGATAATCTTTAGACGGAAATACATCTGGTCTTTTGAGCGTATATATGAGAATCATGTCTGCTGTCCAATCACTTACGCCCTTTATTTGGGTTAAAGTTTGCCTGACTTCTTGATCGCTTAAAGTAGAGAAGTCTATTGTTTGATCAGTGAAAAAATCCAGAATGCACAATAGGCTCTCATACTTCTGAATACTCAGCTTTTGTTTCAGTAGGCCCATACTTTCAAAGATCTCAAAATTTTCAAGTGTCAGCAATTTTAAACCAGCTTGCTGAAGCATTTTCTCAAAAGTCTTTTTACTGCTTCTGTAGTGTATTTGTTGCTCTACTATACAGCTAATCAGATCATGAAAGACAGATTGAGTACTTTCAATATCTGTTATTTTATAACTATTACTGAGAGTTTGTAACACAGGGTCTTTAAACATGGATTTCATAACAATAAGCCCTTAAAACCACTTAGTGGTCCATTCGCTGAGTTTCTTTTTGAATGGGGTGTATGGGGGCATGAGCATTTCTACGGCACTGAAGCTAAATTGCTTTAAAATGCTTCGTTGATTGGAGAATTCTTGAAATCCATAATACCCATGAGCCTTTCCTATACCGCTATTATTACTCCCGCCAAAAGGGAGGTGGTGGTTGGAGTACTGCACTACACTGTGGTTTATTGCCGTACTTCCTGCTCTGGTATTATTAATGACTTTCTTGATGTGAGAGGGTTTTTTACTAAATATATAAAGCGCCAATGGTTTTTCACCAGCGTTTATGTAGTCTATGACCTTTTCTATTTCAGTGAATGTTTTGAGGGGTAGGATGGGACCAAAAATTTCATCTTTTAACAAAGTGGCATCGGCTGTTAAGCCAGAGATTAGAGTGGGGGAGATATAATTTTCAGAGGCCTCTACATGGCCGCCCATTTCAATGATTCCGCCATTCTTTTTCGCATCTTCTAAGTGATTTGCTAGTCTTTGGAAATGATTTTCATTCACAATGCGGCTGTAATCGGTAGATTGTGCTGCTTGTTCTGTGTAAAAATGGGTGGTGTGCTTTATAAAAGCTTTTACAAAAGCGTCTTTGATGCTTTCATGTACCCATAAATAATCCGGTGCCACACAGATTTGGCCATTGTTTAAAAACTTACCCCAGGCAATCTTTTTTGCTGCTTGGTCAATATTTGCACTCGCGTCTACAATGGTGGGAGACTTACCACCTAGCTCTAAGGTCACTGAGCTGAGGTTTTTGGCAGCGGCATTCATGACAATTTTTCCTACTGCGGGTGATCCAGTAAAGAAAATATGATTGAAAGGCAGTGATAACAGGGATTGTGCCACAGCCACGTCTCCTTGAAATAATGCTACTTCTTCTGGTTTGAATATACTTGCCACTATGTCTGCCAAGACAGCAGCGGTATTTGGAGTCATTTCAGAGGGTTTGATCATGACGGTATTTCCTGCAGCAATTGCGGAAACTAGCGGACCAAAAGTGAGGTTTACAGGGAAGTTCCATGGGGAAATAATCAGGCAAACGCCCTTTGGCTCGTGATGTACATAGGCACTTGAGCCAATAAATACAAGGGGTGACTTGACCCTTTGGGGTTGCATCCAGGATTTCAATTGTTTTTTAACGAGTTTAATCTCACTTATCACGGGGTGAATTTCGGTGAGATCTGTCTCAATAGCGGGTTTTTTAAAGTCTTTGTATAAGGCCTCTTGGAGTGGGTTCCTAAAGGTAGTTTCTAGGGCTTTTTTTAAAGCGTTTAAGCGACTAATCCTTTGAGAAGCACTGCTGTTACCTAGTCTGTACTGGTACTGGCTTTGTACCTTAAAAATTTCTTGAATATCTTTCATAGCGTTAAAAACTTAAAGGTATGTTTTTTAAAGCTAGTTTGTAAACAACTTTTTTATAGACATTGCTCAAGAATTACGTGGCTTTGTTAAAATAAGCGGTTTCCTCTTCGTTCAAAAGTCTTGAGTGAATAATAAATCTGAGTCCTAAAGGTATTTCTAAAGAAAAACTCGCTCCCCTACCTTCGGTGATATCTACCGTTAGATGGGTGTGCTTCCAATATTCATATTGGTCTTGATTCATATAATATTTAATACCTGCTATTTCTCCAAGTAATATATCACTATCATCTAAGTAAAAATCATCTGCTGGTAAAAGCATGGGAGAAGAACCGTCACAACAACCACCACTTTGATGAAAAATAAGCGTAGGATTCTTCTCTTGTATTTGAGCAACAATGGTAGCTGCTTGTTCGGTAATAGCGACTCTATTCATATTTTTATTTTAAAAATAATAAAAAAAGGCTGGAATTCTCCAGCCTTTTTTGTGTTAGGACTAATCTCTAAAAGAACCCTAATTTGTTCTTGTCATAAGATATAAGCATGTTTTTGTTTTGTCTATAATGATCCATCATCATTAAATGATTCTCTCTTCCAAAACCAGACTTTTTGTATCCGCCAAATGGTGCATGTGCAGGATATGCGTGGTAACAATTAACCCAAACCCTTCCAGCTTCTATGGCTCTTGGAATTTGATACAATTGGTGTGCGTCTCTTGACCAAACACCTGCTCCTAGACCGTATAAAGTGTCATTAGCTATTTCAATGGCTTCTGCTTCATCTTTGAATTTTGTGACACAAACTACTGGGCCAAATATCTCTTCTTGGAATACCCTCATTTTGTTGTGTCCCTCTAGTATAGTGGGTTGTATATAGAAACCATTGGCATTTTCTCCTGAAAGAGAAGCTGCGCTACCACCACATAAAACTTTTGCTCCTTCTTCTACCCCAATCTTGAGATAGGATTGAATTTTTTCATATTGGTCATTGGATGCTTGTGCTCCTACCATGGTGTTTACGTCATATGGGTTTTCTTGAACGATGGCTTTTGTTCTAGCGACCACTCTTTCCATAAAGGCGTCATAAATGTCTTCTTGAACCAATAACCTAGATGGACAGGTACATACTTCTCCTTGATTAAACGCAAATAAAACAGCCCCTTCTATGGCTTTGTCTAGGAAAGCGTCGTCGTGATCCATGACGCTATTAAAAAATATATTTGGAGATTTACCTCCTAATTCCATAGTCACAGGATTTAGATTCTTTGAAGCGTACTGCATAATTAACTGACCTGTTGTAGTTTCTCCTGTAAAGGCTACTTTGTCTACTTTAGCACTAGATGCTAGAGGTTTTCCAGCCTCTGGTCCAAAGCCATGTATTATGTTTAACACGCCTGGAGGAAATACTTCTGCAATTTTTTCCATGAGTAGGGTAGCTGAAGAAGGAGTCTGCTCTGCTGGTTTTAATACCACACAGTTTCCTGTTGCTAGGGCAGGGGGTAATTTCCATGAAAGCATTAATAGTGGAAAATTCCAAGGGATAATTTGTCCTACTACACCGAGCGGTTCTTTTATATTTAAGGATAAGGTGTTTTGGTCTAGTTCAGAGGCGGTTCCTTCTTCTGCTCTAATGCATGCAGCAAAATACCTCCAGTGATCTGCAGAAAGGGGAATGTCTGCATTTAAAGTTTCTCTTATTGGTTTTCCATTGTCACAGGTTTCTACTAAGGCAAATTCTTCCAAATTTGCTTCAATAATATCTGCTACTTTATTGAGCATCGTGGCTCTTTCCGTGACAGATGTGTTGCCCCATGATTTTTTTGCAGCGTTTGCAGCATCTAAAGCAGCGTCTACATCTTCTTGTTGTGATCTAGGGTATTTAGCAATAATACTATTGTCTATTGGGGATCTATTTTCAAAGTATTGGCCTCCTATAGGGGCCACAAATTTTCCATTTATAAAGTTTCCGTAGGATTCTTTAAAGCTCGGTTTAGAATAACTCATATGATATAAAATAATTAATGATTAGTGGGCTAGTATTTTCTTAATACTGCAATAAATCAAATGTATTTATATGAAGTGTTTAATAATGATATGTATTTATTATTAAATTGAACATATCTATCATTTTATTTTTATACATTTAGTTTATGTTTTCAGATAAAATTTTACAAAACCATAGACAAAATAGAAAGCTCACCACCTTAGTGGAGCAAAGAACTACCTACAATGCAGACTACTCAGAGTTAAATATTTTTGAAACTCATAAAGTGGCTAGTCAGGTTTCTCTCACTTTTGACTTTCCTGTAATAGCTAGTATGATTACAGGGAAAAAACATATGCATTTGGAAGGAATGCCCTCTTTTGATTTTTTACCTGGTGAATCTGTTATAATGCCCTCTGGTGCTCCCATGGTGATTGATTTTCCAGTAGCTTCTATGGAAAATCCTACGCAGTGCTTGGCCTTGGGAATAGATGAGCATAAAATTCAAGAAGTGGTGGGGAAGTTTAATGATTTTACTGCTATTGAGTCTGAAAATAATCAATGGTCATTAGATAAAAACACCTCTCATTTACTTCATGATCAGGATGTAAACGTATTGGTTCACAGACTTATTCAGACCTTTGTAAATAATACGAACTCCAAGGATGTATTGTTAGATTTAATGATTCAAGAATTAGTAGTTAGACTTTTACAAACCAAAGCAAAACACTTATTAATTTCTTCTAAAAGTTCCTTAGCAAAGGATTCTAGAATGGGAGCTGTGATTCAATATATTAAAGAGAATCTAACCAAAAGAGATCTGAGTGTAAATGTACTGGCAGACAAAGCGTGTATGAGCGCTTCTCATTTTCATAAAAAATTTAAAAACACCTTAGGGATTTCTCCTATTGACTATTTAAATAACGAAAAAATAAAATTTTCAAAGAGGCTTATTAGGGATAGAAAGGACCTTCCGTTAAATGAAGTGGCTTTTTTATCGGGTTTTAATAATGTAAGTTATTTTAATAGAAAGTTTAAGGAATTTGAGCAACTGACCCCTAGTAGATATAAAAGGAGTATCTATACCACTTAATTATTTTTGATTCACGGGTATATACATACTCACCAAACATTTTTTCTCTGGGTGGGATTGGTAATCATTGTGGTATATTTCAAATGGATCCTGACCACTAGGTCGGTAGCCATTGGCATTCATCCAGCCGAATAAACTAGTCCATGAACTGGAGAATTCATGAATGCCAATTTCAAAATCACCTATAATACAAGTGGCCGCATTTACTGTAATAGGATCTAAAAAAGGCGCTTCTAATACTTTAGATGTCGAAATACACGCACTCATTCTCACTTTATTTGCTGGTGTGTCTCTAAAGCTGTCATGAAAAATGGTGAGAATTTTTGTCTCAGGATCTGACATTACACCTTTTTCCATAGCCAAGTGAACCACCTTTGTTAAAGCAGTTGAGAGGTTTTCTGCCCCTACACATGGGTTTGCGAATAAAGATAAAGCGCTTATTTCTTGAACACTTACTTGCATGATTTTATTATTTTTATGAAAATTCTAACACCTTATTCTCTTTTTTTAAGGCCTTATCTTTCAGTGCTCCCAATGCCATTCCTACAGATATGCCTACCCCTAAACCTATAGAAAGACCTATGCTAGGGTGAATACTGAGTCCTATGGTTTGTCCTAGTACCATGCCTAAGATCATGTAGAGTGTGGTGTAGTAACTACTTGTTACCCAACCGAAACGTTCTCGCAAAAACTTTTTAATCCTATGGAGTTTCTTCTTGTGCACAGCATAGGTGTTTTCTTCTGAAGCTTTTAATCGGTACCCTTTTAACTCTTGTTCAATGATATTTCTTTGACTTTCAGTCAGTGGCCTGACAATTAAAATACTACAGAGCTGTGCAAAATCTGTATAGGCTCTTATGTGAGATTTTCTATTCGCTTCTTCGGTTTTATGCTCAAAGAAAGATTTTGTTTCTTCTAGGGTCATTTAAATAATAGCTGTGTTAATTAGGGTCTAATATACTATTCTTTGTGGCCTTATAAAACGTTTTTATACAATGAAGAGGAATCACTACTAAAACAAATAAACTTTCTGCTTTAGTAATTAGAATGTTTTGTTATTTTTGCCACTCTTATCGGAATCGGGATGTGGCGCAGTCCGGTAGCGTACACGCCTGGGGGGCGTGGGGTCGCAGGTTCAAATCCTGTCATCCCGACTTAAAAACAAT